>OMBP01000024.1_pt1 | contig 157434 bp, 155 predicted proteins | sample 1644911 | NCBI WGS metagenome assembly OMBP01 (sample SAMEA103958122, study PRJEB25191) | human gut metagenome | biome: human-associated habitat [ENVO:00009003]; feature: intestine environment [ENVO:2100002]; material: feces | place: Germany | collected 2013/2015 | reverse complement strand
TTGGCCAAGATGAAGGCCTTTGTCCGCAAAGCCGTCGACTGTTGCATCGAATAAGGAGAAAAAACATGCGCAAAATATTTTATCTGTTTGCTCTGGTATTGCTGTTTGCCGGCGGCTGCGACGCCCGAAAAGAAAACGCCCCCGCCCTTGCCGACGACAAAATTTACTTTTTCTACTACAACGAGTGTCCCTATTGTCATGATGCCATGGACTACATGAACGCCGAATATCCGCGGTTGAAAGTAACCATGGTCAACATCCACAATCCCGGCGGCTACGAACTGCTGCTGAAATGCGCCGAAAAATTCAAACTCGGCCGCAATGTCGGCACGCCGCTGTTTTGCATGGGCGACCGCTACCTGATGGGCTGGTCGGAAGAAAGCCCGCGGCAATTTGACGAATATGTCCGCCCCTATCTGCAATAAACGCTCTGCCCCGGCATGCTCCGGGGCTTTTTTGTTGCAATTAGCTGCCGGTTTGCTATATTAAAACAAAAAACAAACGGGAAAAAAATGACGGAACAGCAACGGCAGCTGCCGACGGAAATCATGAAAAAAGCGGTCAGGGGCATTTCCTATATCGCCCATCCCTTAAGGCTGCGCATATTGGAATATCTGGACGTCAACGGCAGTTCCTCGGTTTCCGCCATCACCAAGGCCCTCGACGAGGAACAGGTCGCCGTTTCGCAAAGCCTGCGCAAAATGCGCGACGCCAGCCTGGTCAAAACCAAACGCCGCGGCATTTTCATCTATTACGACATCTGCGAAGAATATCCGGCCAGCGTTTTTACCTGCCTGCGCAAGCTCTACGGTTTCATGACCGACGATTATCAGTACCTGCGCGACGACTGCAAGCGGATGCTGCCGGCAGACTATACCATGATGGCGGCCAACCGTATCAAATTGTTTGCCAACTACGACAAAATGCGCATCCTCGAATATCTGACCTTAAACGGCCCGCAAAGCGTCAGCGGCATCATCGACGGCATCGGCTGCGAACAGATCAAGGTTTCCCAATATCTGAAACGCCTGCGCGACGACGGTTTCGTCACCGCCTGCCGGCAGGGGCGTTTCATCATTTACAGCATCACCAAAGGCGTGCACAAAACCTGCATCGAATGTATCCGCAAACGCTACGATTCGCTTGCCGACAAATCGCTGTTCTGATTTTTTCTCCGGCCGCCGCCGGACCGGTCCTCAGCCGCCGAGAACCTGTTTCAGCCGCGCCGCGGCCAGCAGCAGCGCCGTTTGCGAAGGAGCCGAATCCGCCAGAGCGTTTAACATCACAAAATCATGAATCGTTCCGTTAAAACGGACCGAAGCCGTTTCTACGCCGGCATCGTCAAGCCGCCGCGCCAGTTCTTCCCCTTCGTCGCGCAAAACGTCGTTTTCGGCGGTAATCACCAGTGCCGGAGGCAGCCCGCGCAATTCTTCCGCCGACGCCTTCAGCGGACTGGCCAAAATGCCGTTGCGCGCCGCCGGATCGGTCGTATAGGCGTCCCAAAACCATTCCATCGCCTTTTTCGTCAGCCACGGGCCGTCGGCAAAGTCCCGGTAAGATTCGGTTTCAAAAGCGGCCACCGCCACCGGATAAAACAGCAGCATAAACCTTATCTTCGGCACAAAACCGTCGGCTTTGGCTTTTAAAGCCAAGGCCATTGCCATGTTGCCGCCGACACTGTCGCCCGCCAGAGCCAGCCGCTCTGCATCAAGCCCAGACCGTCCGCCGTTTTCGACAACATGCTTCAGTACCGCGAACAATTCTTCCGTCATCTGCGGAAAACCGTTTTCCGGCGCGTTCTCATAAACCGGAAAAACCACCGCCGCCCCGCTTTCTTCCGCCAGCGTCCTGATCAGCCGCTTGTGGGTTTTGTCGCTGCCCATCACCCAGCCGCCGCCGTGAATATAAAAAACAACCGGCAAAGCGCCTTTCGCTTCCTTCGGACGAACGATTTCAACCGTCATCTTCCGCCCGTCGACGGTTTCAATTTCCGTCCTCTCCGCAGCCGTATCCGCAGCATCCGCCTTCCCGCCGCTCTGCACGTCGGCAAGCACCTGCCGCGCCGCCGCCGGTGTCAGTTCGTACAAAGGCCTGCCGCCCTTTTCCGCCAATTCGTCGATAAAAATTTTTTCCTTTTTCATCAGTCTTGCCCGTGCCATATTTTTTCTCCTTATGAAAAATTTTTCCAAAAACAAATATAAGCCCGACAACCGCAAATTCAATTTGCCGCTTTTTCCGCCTGCCGATTTTGCTTGCCAAACGGCGGCAAAAGGGCAAAAATGAAAAAAACGGACAATTATCCGAAAGGAAACGAACATGCGCAGCACAATCCTGATTTTACTTTTTGCCGCCCTGCTCTCCCCCGCCGCCCGGGCAGAGGAGAAAACCCCGGAAGCTTTTGCCCGGATAGAAACGGAACTGAAGCAAGAGCGTCCGGACGCATGGGAAATCAAGGACATTATTTATCATGCTCCCGCTTTTTCCGCGGACGAAAAGCAAAAAATTGCCGAACAAATCGAACTGTCCGCTTTGCCGTACAAACAAAAAATCATTCTCCGAAATTATCTCGGCATCCGCCGCCCGGAAAAATTTGCAACCCTCGAACAAAAGATGCGGCAAATCGAAGAAATCTCCCGCCGTTCCGACGGACCGGAAATCAACCTGCATCCGGTGCTGCCGCTGTTTTCCTTTCCCCGGAACCCGGCTGACGGGGATTATCGGGAAAAGCTTCAGGCTTATTACAACGTCGCCTTTGTCAACGAAGACAACATCAGAAGCAATATCGCCCGTTTTCCCGCAGCCGGCGGCAGGGGAACAACCGTGCCGGCCGAAGAAACTACCGAACAACAGCAGATAAAAGACTATGTTGAACAATACGGACAATATGCGGCGGATCAAGAAGCAGAAAACCTTTTCTTTTACACGCCGCAAAATTCTCCCCTGTGCCGGGAGCTGGCCGAAAACAAGGTTTATGAGCTGCCTGAATACTATGATTCGCGTATTATCGACGGTACTCGTGATTATCCGATTTTTATCAATCTGGACACACCCGACCCGGAAAGATTCCGTCTCAAAAAAACAGCTGACTTCAGCGGGGAACACGTTGAAAGCAACCGGTTCTTTCTGGAAGCGGATCAAGACGGCAAAACCGTCGAAATCGAGCTGCCGACCTATCGCTTTTTGACCGGTAAACTGGTAAAATACAAGAACGACATATATCTTGTCAGCCAAAATACGGACGAATACCGCATTTTCCGTTTTGACCTGCGGCAGGGCTTTTCCCACGTCTGTTTTCTGTCGCCCGAAAAAGTTTCCGCCTATGAGGAACAATTGAAAACAGACGCACCTCTCTGCCGTCGGATCGTAAACAAACAATACGCCGTTTACCGGCCGCGGACGACGGACAAAACTCTCACCGCTGCCGAAAAGGAAAAATTTAAAATCAACCTGTGCAATTTCCTGGTTTCCGAAGCAAAACTCCAAACCCGTTCTCACACGGTCGCATCTTTTGCCAACTCGTCCAAAAGCGCCGTTCTCCGGGAGTGTTTCGCCGCCACCGGCGACAGATGGAACTTTCCCCTCCGCGGCTTCAACTGGCTGACCGCCCGCAACGAACTGCTCAACCTCGACGCCGACAACGACGGACAAAAAGAAATCCTGCTCTACACCGATTTTGACAGGGGCGTCGGTTACGGCTGTTCGGAAACCTATCCCGTCGTCTATTATCCGCAAACGGGAAAATTCGACATCAACCTGTTTTTTTGGGAAATGACCTGCCGCGGCGCCCGCAAATCCATTGTCGGCATCAACGGCAAAAACTATCTGCTGGTTGAACAAGAGCAAAAACTTCTCGCTCTTTTTGAAGCCGTCACAAAGGAAAACGGAAAAAAAGAATTAAAACAGTTGTGCAAGTTTACCCCCGTGCTTGTATATTATTAAAATACGTCAAGGAGAAAAACATGAACAAAGTCATCGTCGTCGGCAGCATCAACATGGACATAACCGCCCGTACGGACAAACTGCCCGACACGGGAGAAACGGTTGCCGCCCGTTCAGTCGAATATCTGCCCGGCGGCAAAGGACTGAACCAGGCGGTTGCCGCCGCCAAAATCGGAACCACGGTCGTTCTCGCCGGCTGTCTCGGCAGCGATTCTTTTGCCGATGAGCTGGCATCGTTCATCCGCCGGCACAAAATAGATGTTTCCTGTCTGCGCCGCAGCGAAAAAAACTCCGGCATCGCCCTTATCACCGTCGACGAACGGGGACAAAACACCATCGTCGTCGCCCCCGGCAGCAATGCCGACGTGTGCCCGGAAGACATCAAAAAGCTGCCCGTCAGCCCGGGCGACGTCGTCGTCTGTCAGTTTGAAATTCCGCCGGCCGCGGTTGCCGCCGCTTTCGCCAAAGCCCGCCGGTACGGCGCCCGGACGATTCTCAACCCCTCGCCGGTCTGTCCGATCCCTGATGAAATATTCCGCAATACGGACATTTTGATCGTCAACGAAACCGAACTGGCGTTCCTTTCCCGGGAAAACGTCGATGAAAACACGCCGGCCGAAAAAATCGCCGACGCGGCCGAAAAACTCAAAACCGACGCCGAACAGACCGTAATCGTCACGCTCGGCAGCCGCGGCGCGCTGGTTGCCGGCAGCAAGGACATGCTGTTCGTCGACAGTTACAAAGTGCCTGCCGTCGACACCGTCGGCGCCGGAGACTGCTTTGCCGGAGTTTTCGCCGCCAAACTGGCAGAAGGAAAAGACGTCGGCGAAAGCGTCAAAACCGCGGCTAGAGCCGCTGCCGTCTGCGTCACCCGCAAAGGCGCCGCGCCGGCCATGCCCGACGCCGGCGAATTGGAACATTTCTGCTCGGTCGGCTGCCTGCCGTAAAAAAACAAGCGTTTTATTGCCGAACGCCGGAATTGATTTTATCAATCCCGGCGTCATTATCGTTCTTCCGTCTATCAAATGTCAGCGTTCCGTTCCCGCTTTCACCGAACCGGATAAAAAGCCCTGCCGGGCAGAAACGGGCCGCCGCTCTTCCGCATTGTTTTTTTCTTCCGTCTCCAAAAAATCGCACCTGATTTCCCTTCTGAACGTTTCCTGAAACTTTTCCTTGCCGTAGTCGGCCGGCAAATCCCCGTTTTTCACCTTATTTTCAACAATCCCGGAAATAATGTCGTATTTAGCTTTGACAAAACTTTTGATAAAATACGGCGCCACTCCGAAAAATTCGCCGCGGTTTTCATCAACAATCTGCTGCGTCATTTTTATGAACTGAATTCTGTCCCGTTCAAAATTCGCTACCGTCGGCTTGGAAGTAATGCTGTCACTCCGTTTGTAAAAACCGTAAAATATATCCGGATTGGCAACAATTTTCGCGTCTTTCATCAACAACATCACCGTCGCCGGAAAATCCTCGCAGACTTTCAAATCGGGAGCAAACTCCGGCAGCATCCCGACATATTTTTCAAGCATGTCTTTTCTGTACACCTTACTCCACAAAGTCGTGTCGGCATCAATAATGAACGGCGCCGTCATTATGTTTGCGGCTTTGCCTTTGCGTGCCAGCCTTTCAACCACACCATTATGTTTTTTACCGGCGTCAGGCTGCAAAATAAAATTTCTGTCGCCGCTGAATTCCATGCCGATAATACATAAATTGGCATCAGCTTCCTTCATTCTTTTCACGGTTCCGGAAAGGGCGTCCCTTCTGGTATAAAAATCGTCACCGTCCAAAGAAAAAATGTAATCGTTTTCATCGGCGCGGCGAAGCGTTTCCGCAACAATCGCCCTGAAAGCCCCGGCCGGTCCTTTGTTTTGTTGCCGAACATAATGAACGTTTGGATTGTCATACCCCTTCACGATATCTCCTGTGTGATCCGTCGACCCATCGTCAAGGACAATCAGTTCAACATTCGGATAATCCTGCATCAAAACAGAATCTATCGCCCGTTTTATCGTTTTTTCGTCATTATAAGCCCGCATCTGAATAAAACATTTTTCCATGAAATACAACCTCATACCAGTTATTGTTACAGATAAACCATCGTTTATCCGACAAGGAAAATATACAGAAAAAATATTATAAAATCAAGCAGGCCAGAAAATCGTTCCAACAACGGACCGTTGCGGGCCAAAGACCGTCAAATTTACACATTTATGGCAAAAGTCACTTGGGCAACCAAGCTGTCAATTCAATTCCCTAATATATAAAACCACATAAAAAAACTCCCGGCCAAACGCGGGAGTTTTTTCATAAATTGGCGTACCCGAAGAAGCGCTAAGCGAAAACAACCGATGCTCCGGTTGTTTTCGTCTGCAAGCTCTCCGGAACATCTTAATGAGCAAGGGAAGCCCCGGCGACCGCAGCGAATTTAGATGCCGGAGAGAGAACCCGGGGTTCGACCCTGAGGGAAGCCATAAAAAACTCCCGGCCAAACGCGGGAGTTTTTTCATAAATTGGCGTACCCGAAGGGATTCGAACCCATGACCTTTGGCGTCGGAGGCCAACACTCTATCCAACTGAGCTACGGGTACAATATTTGCAGTTCGTGATACTAATAATACATTTCAAAAAAAAATGCTACAATTTTTTTTATTTTATTAAATAATTCTTGACTTTTTCGCAAACTCTGGCTATTAACAAGCAACGAGTTTGTTTTTGAGGAATAAAATTATGGTTAAAAAATGTGATATTACCGGCACCGGCGTTATGAGCGGGAACAGCGTTAGCCATGCTAACAACCATAACCGCCGTCGTTTTATGCCGAATCTGCAAGTTGTTTCTCTGTTCAGCGAAGCTCTGAACAAAGTTTTCAAGCTGAAGATCTGCTCCAAAACTTTGCGTTCGATTGAGCACAACGGCGGTTTGGATTCTTATCTGGAATCCACTTCCGGCAACAAGCTCAGCGAAGAAGCTTTGAAAATCAAAAAAGCGGTTGCCAAGAAAAAAGGCCCGGCTGCCAAACCGGCTGCTTCCGCTGCCAGAAAAGCCGTTCCGGCCCGCATTGCCAAAAAGGCTGCCAAAGCTGCTGAATAGTTTTGCTTACAATAAGATTGCCTGAAAGCACCTTTCTCGGAAGGTGCTTTTTTTATGCCGTAAAAATAAAAATCAACATCAGTCAGCCGGCTTACCGCAGCGACCATTTTCTGCAATTGAAAACGGTGACAGCCAAAACCTGGATTTAGGTGCGTTACAACATGGAAATCGGCAACACATACAGCCGTTTGCCGGAGTTTTATGGCAGGGAAATCAAAATCGAACCGATCAACAGAAGCGAAAACTTCATTACAAAAAAGGACAGCGGAAACAATCGGCGAAAAACGGCGGAAGGGACGGGCAAACCCAAAAGACGAAGTAAAGAAAAAGCAGAAAAGGATAAAGAGAAAGAAGAAGCAAGGAGAATAAAAAGATAAAGAAAAATGAGAAAAAGAGAAGGGAAAAGACAAGAGGAAGGAAAAGGCATAAAAAAACAATAAAGCAAGAAAAAAGCAAAAACAAAAGAAAACACGAAATAAGGAGAATGAAAAAACGAAGAAAAACAAAAAGGCAAGAAAAGATAAGAAGAACGGCAAAAGAAAAAAAGCAAAAAACAAAGAGGAAAAGCAAAAAGAGCATGCAAAAACAACAACCGGAAGGAAGTAAAACAAGAAGAGAAAAAACGAAGAAAAACAAAACAAGAAGAAAAAAACAAAGGGGAAAGCAAAAATGCTTTCCCCGCCTTTGCAAAACAGACTCCGGCTTAATCAATATACACCGTATGCAGCATATTCGTCCGTCCCTTGACACCGAGCGGAAAACCGCCGGTGATGATGATGTGGTCGCCTTTGTTTGCCGCGCCGCTTGCGAGCGCCACGGTTTTGGCCACGTCTTCAAAACGGTCAAAACTCTGAAAGGTCGATTCGTTGATAAAGCGCCGGGCACCCCAGACCAGCCCCAGCTGACGGGCAACCTTAATGTTCGGGGTAACGGCAACGATCGGAATATCCGGCCGCTCGCGGGAAACGAGAAAAGTTGTCCGGCCCGAACTGGTATAAGTTACCACCGCCTTGACGTTTTTCAGAACCTTGGATATTTCGCTTGCCGCGTAAGTGATCGAATCGGCCTCGCCCATGCAGCAGGAAACCGACTGCAAATTCTTCATATACTGGAAAAACAGCGGATCCGCCTCAACCTGAGTGATGATCTTGTTCATCATCTTCACCGCTTCCACCGGATATTTTCCGGCCGCCGTTTCGGCCGAAAGCATTACCGCGTCGGCACCGTCATAAACCGCGGTCGCCACGTCGGAAACCTCCGCCCGGGTGGGGGTCGGTTTTTCGATCATCGATTCGAGCATCTGGGTGGCAACGATCACCGGCCGCGCATATTTGCGGCAGGCGTTGACAATCTTCTTTTGCAGAACCGGCACCGTTTGCAGCGGACACTCGACCCCGAGGTCGCCGCGGGCAACCATAATACCGTCGGAAAGCTTGATAATATCTTCCAGTTCGACGATCGCGCTCGGTTTTTCAAGCTTGGAAATAATCAACGCCCGGTCGCCGATCAGCGCTTTTGCCGCCCGCACGTCGTCGGCCGACTGAACAAACGAAAGGCAGACCCAGTCCACGCCCATTTCCAGGGCAAATTCCAGATCGCTCCGGTCTTTTTCGGTAATTGCGGAAATCGGCAGTTTGATGTTCGGCAGATTGACGCCCTTGTGGCTGGAAAGTTCTCCACCGACCTTAACTTCCGTCACCGCGCTCGCCGCATCGCATGATTTGACCGTCAGAACAATGTTGCCGTCGTTCAGCAGCAGGTCGTCGCCCGGTTTGATCGCGGCGAAAATTTCCTTGTGCGGCAGCGTCACCCGCGCTTCATTGCCGGGTTCTTCCTTCATGTCGAGGACAAATTCGCCGCCCTCTTTCAAAACCACGCTGCCGGCAGCAAACGAACCGACGCGGAGTTTCGGCCCCTGCAAATCGGCAACGATGGTGGTAAACAGTCCCTTTTCTTCCGCCAGGCGGCGAACAATGTCATAACGTTGTTTGTGTTCTTCGCGGGTTCCGTGGCTGAAGTTAAAACGAAAGGCGTCGGCGCCGGCGTCAAGCAGAGCGGAAATGGTCCGTTCGTCGGCGGAAGACGGCCCGATTGTGGCAAGAATACGCGTATATGTCTTTTTTGGCATTTTCATCCTCTCTCACGTTTTTTTATTATAGCGGCATTATAGGCGCTAAAATTTAAACTTCTACAAGATTTTTTCGTACCCACAATTTATTTGCTTGTCAAAAGATATAGCTTTTGCTAATCTCGCTTACAACCAAAAAAAATTTTTCGGGAGATAAAAAAATGACAGAAGTTGGAGGCATTGCTGCCGACAGGCTGCGCTCGCTGATCGAACGCATCGAACGCTTGGAAGAAGAGAAGAAAGCCCTCTCGGGCGACATCCGCGACGTGTTTGCCGAAGCCAAATCGGCCGGTTTTGACGTCAAGATCATGCGGGCGATTTTAAAATTGCGCAAAATGAACGCCGCCGACCGCGACGAACAGGAGTTCCTGCTCGACACCTATCGCAAAGCGCTTGATTTATAGGCCGAGCGCAACGCCTAAAATTCCGCCGAGAACGATATAAAGAATGGGGTGCAGTTTGAAAAAGTGAATTGCGCCCCAAAATATTGCGCACAAAGCGGCGGCTTCCATATTCGTCAGTGCCAGCCTGCCCAGTTCCGCCCCCGCGTTCAAAATCAGCGCAATCACCGCCGGCCGGACGGCATACATCAGATTTTGAAAAAAGTCCGTCTGCCGGAACTTGTCCAGAAGCGCGGCAATAATCACGATAATGATCAGCGACGGAAGCACCAGTCCGAAGGTTGCCGTCAGGGCGCCGGAAACGCCCGCCGCTTTAAAACCGGCATAAGTCGCCATGTTGACGCCGACCGGTCCGGGCGAAGATTCCGCCACCGCGATCATATTGACCAGCTGTTCGGAAGTAAACCACGGATAGCGGGTGCTCAGGTCAAACAGGAACGGCACCGTAACCAGCCCGCCGCCCAAAGCGAACAGACCGATTTTGAAAAACTCGAAAAACAACAGGGCATAAACCGTCATCTGCCTAACTCCTGATCAAAAGACCGATTACCGCCGCCGCCAGCACCACCGTTACCGGCGAAACCGACAGCCATGCCAGCGCCAGCAGCGACAGGCAGAAAATGATGCCCTGAAACCAGCTGCCGACGCCCTTTTTCCACATGCCGAGCACCACGTCGAAAATCAGCGCGATCACAACGATTCGAATGCCGGCAAAGGCATGCGCCACATATTCGTTTTTCATATAAAAGCTGACGGCGTTGGCAATCGCTATAATAATGACGACCGAAGGCGCGACCATGCCGGCGGTAGCCGCAACCGCGCCGGAAACACCCTTGAGCTTGTAACCGATAAAAGTCGACACGTTGACGGCAATGATCCCCGGCGTGCACTGGCCGATTGAATAATAGTCCATCAGCTCTTCGTCGGTGGTCCATCGTTTCTTTTTTGCCAGTTCGGCCGAAAGCAGCGGAATCATCGCATAGCCGCCGCCAAACGTAAACAGCCCGATTTTGAAGAATGTTGTAAACAAATTCCATAAAACCGACATTTTTTGTTGTTCTCCGTTTCAAAAACCTTAAAATGAAATTATATAAACATATGCTTTCATAATCGTTAAACAAACGGAGACAAAATGATCATCGCCGTTTTAAAGGAAACCGCCGATTACGAACGGCGGGTTGCCCTCACCCCGCCGGCAGCACAAAAGCTGACTGCCGACGGTACAAAAATAAAAATGGAAAAAGGCGCCGGCAAAGCGGCCGGATTTGCCGATAAAGAATATGAAAACGCCGGCGTCGAAATTGCCGAAGACGCCGCCGCCGCCCTGAAAGGCGCCTCCCTGCTGTTTAAAATACGTGCTCCTTCGGCCGAAGAAACCAAACGGCTGCCCGACGGGCTGACGGTGATTGCCGATTTTCGCACGTTCGTCCCCGACTGGGAACTGATCAAAAACCGCCGCTTCAGCCTGTTCGCCCTGGAACGGATTCCCCGCATCTCCCGCGCACAGGACATGGACATTTTGTCTTCGCAGGACAATCTGGCCGGCTACAAAGCGGCAATCGAGGCCGTCAACATGCTCAACCGCGCGGTACCGATGATGACTACCGCCGCCGGATCGGTGATGCCGGCCAAAATTCTCGTTGTCGGCATCGGCGTCGCCGGCCTGCAGGCCATCGCCACCGCCAAAAGGCTGGGCGCCGTCGTCTTTGCCCACGACATCCGACCGGAAACCCGCGAACAGGCGGAATCCCTCGGCGCCCGCTTTGTCGAACCGGAACGTTTGAACGAAACGATTGCCGAAGCGGACGTCGTCATTACCGCCGCCGGATCGCCGCCCCGGGCACCGATATTGTTCAAACAAAGGGAAATCGGCCTGCTTAAGGCCGGCAGCGTGCTGATTGACGTTTCCGGCAACGTCGAGGGACCCGGTTCGCCGGAAACCTTTACCACCGAAAACGGTGCCGTCGTTACCGTCGACAGGCAAATGGCGTCGCTTTTGCCCGATACCGCCAGCCGGCTGTTTGCCAACAATCTCTGCAACTTTTTCCGTCTGCTCGGCAGCGGTCCGGCCGCCGGCCAAACCCCCGATTTTGCCGACGACGTCATCAACCGCACCTGCATTTGCTGGCAGGGAGAAAAAAGGGAGTGAGCCATGAATGAACTGCTGATTATTTTCGTGCTGGCCGCCTTCATCGGCTATTTCGTCGTCTGGGGCGTCACCCCGGCGCTGTACTCGCCGCTGATGAGCGTGTCAAACGCCATTTCCGGCGTAATCATTCTCGGCGCGATCGGCGTTGCGGGAAACGCCGAAAGCATGTTTGTCGAAATCTGCGGACTGGCCGCCGTCGTCCTTGCCGCCGTCAACATTTTCGGCGGATTCGCCGTTTCCGCCCGCATGCTGGCAATGTTTAAAAGCAAGGAGAAAAAGCAATGAGCGAACTGATTTACCTGTTGGCGGCCGTTTTGTTCATTCTTTCGATTCGCGGGCTCAGCGCGCCGAGAAGCGCACGCCTCGGCAACTTCCTCGGCATTGCCGGCATGACACTGGCCATCGTCGCCGCTTTGGCCCTGATTCCTCCCGAACGGCTGCTGCCGGTTGTTCTGGCGCTGGCGGCCGGCGGTGTGATCGGCGTCGTCAGCGGACAGAAGGTGCGGATGACCGCGCTGCCGCAGATGATTGCCGCCTTCAACGGTCTCGGCGGACTGGCGGCGGTTTTTCTCGCCGCCGGCGAAGCGGCCGCCGACGGCACCCATTATTTCGCCTCTTCCGTCGGCCTGGTCATCGGCGCGCTGGCCTTCTCCGGTTCCATGGTCGCCTTTGCCAAACTTGAGGGGCTGCTGCCGGGCAAAGCCCTGCTGTTTCCTTTCCAGCATCCGCTTAACCTGTTGCTTTCGATCATAACCGTTTTATTGTTTTTCGGCTATTCCTTCACTCATGCCGAATGGATGTTCTGGCTTTTGGCCGCGGTTTCTTTGCTGCTCGGTCTGCTTTTGGTGCTGCCGGTCGGCGGCGCCGACATGCCGATTGTCATCTCCGTCTTAAACTCCTATTCCGGCTGGGCGGCGGTCGGCATCGGTTTCATGCTTAGCCAGACGCTGATGATCATCACCGGCACCATCGTCGGCGCCAGCGGCGCAATTCTTGCCTTTGTCATGACCAAGGCTATGAACTCGTCGCTTGTTCAGGTCATGCTCGGCGGGGCGGCGAAAAACCGGCAAAACGCCGAAACCGGCAGCGGGGAAAAGGGCGTTGCCCGCAGCGGCAGCCCCGAAGACGCCGCCTTCATCATGGAAAACGCGGAAAAAATCATTATCGTTCCCGGCTACGGCATGGCCGCCGCCCGCGCCCAGCATGCCTTAAAGGAAATGGCCGGCCTGCTGCGCCGCAAATATGACGTGCAGGTGCGCTTCGCCATTCATCCGGTGGCCGGCCGCATGCCCGGACACATGAACGTTCTTCTTGCCGAAGCCGACGTCCCTTACGACGAAATTTTTGAAATGGACGATATCAACCGCGACTTTGCCGACGCCGACGTCGCCTACGTCATCGGCGCCAACGACATCACCAACCCGCTGGCAAAAACCGACCCTTCGTCGCCGATCTACGGCATGCCGGTGCTTGACGTCGCCGCCGCCAAAACCGTCTTCTTCGTCAAACGGTCGCTTTCTTCCGGGTATTCCGGCGTTGACAACCCGCTGTTTTACAACGAAAACACCATTATGCTCTACGGCGACGCCAAAGCCGTCACCGAAGCGGTGGTTAAACAGCTGGAAAAATAAGCGGAGCCTTACATGAAAACCAGCAGCGCCACCAGCAGAAAGCCGTACAGAAGAATACCCTTGAGGTACATTCCCGCCACCCGGAAATCCGCGCCCGAAGGCATGGCGTTTTCGATAATGATGGTTTGCAGCAAAACATACAAAACATAGTTCAGCATGGTCGGACGCATCAGCGGCAGATAATAGCGGTTCAGATAAAAGCCGATCACCAGCAGCAAAAGCGGCGCCATTGCCGACGGCACGGCGTTGTAAAAAGTGACGTTGCGGAAACCGACGCTGCCCATCACGTAATAACCGTCCGGCGACTTGCGCGGAAAAATGGTAAAATTGCAGGGACGGGCGTTCAAAACCAAACCGACGATATAGTGCATCATTTCGTGCAAAATGGTGCCGGGAATGTTGACCAGCGCGCTCGCCCACATGCTGCTGTAGGTGGTGTATTTAATCCTGATCAGCACGATCACCAGCAGAATCAGCAGAAAACGGTTGTTGAAAAAAGTGGCGAGAACTTCCGGATCGGTGGAAAAATATATCCATCGCCGGTACATCAGGTTTAAAAAGTCCATTGTCGTCTTACTCCCTGTTTAACATCATCATGCCGGCCAGATAAGTGTTGAGCAGCAGTTCGGAGCGCTTGTCGCCGCGGCCGTCGGAAGAAAGGGCGGAAAGCGCGGTCAGACCGGTTTCAAGCACCTTTTGCGACATCTTCAGCCGCCGCCGGCCGAGCCGCGGAAACATCGCCGCCAGATCCGGCTCAAACAATTGCGACAGCCGCACCAGCCGCCGCCGGTAGGAAACGCTCAAACGATAGTCTTTCAGATTGAGATGAAAGTTGTAAAACAAAAACCACAACGGCCGGTGGGAAGCAACAAACTGCCGGAAGCAGCCGGCATAAAGATTGATGTTGCCGAACCCGCGGCGGTCGCCGCCGAGCTGGCTGAGATAAGCGTACAATTCGGCCAAAGTCATTTCGTTTTGTTCGGCGATGAAGTCGTCCATCTTCGCGAACTGGTTGTATATCGTTCCGATCGAGCAGCCGGAAGCTTCCGACAGCTTACGGGCGGTCAGATATTCCGCCCCTTTTTCGGTTACCAGCCTGCGCCCGGTGTCAAGCAGCCGCCGGCGGACGTTGTCTTTTGCATTCTGCGTCATATATTTTTTTAACCAATTGTTTGCAATATGGGATTATAATAATTCAATTCCGAACGGTGTTCAATTTTTTTCTTGACGTTTGAGGGGAATATTTTAATGAAAAAGATATTTTTAGCAGTTGTTATCCCGCTGATCGCCGCCGGCGCGGCAAAAGCGGCCGAACTCGAAGACGGAAAGTTTTACGAAGACGTACTGATCTCCGACGACCTAAAAATGGAAGACAGTTCGAATTCCGCCAAGGAAAAGGCCAGCAGCCTGCTTGACCAGAAGCCGAAAATAATCAAAATCGAGGGCGAACCGCTGCAGTTCCGCTCTGCCCGCACGAAAGCGGCGCCGGCTGCGCCTGTCGGCGGCAAACCGATCGACACCACCACCAAATACGGAGAAGCGCCGTTCGGCCTTTCCTGGGGCGCCACCTACAACCAAACCAAAGCGCTCGGCGTCGACATGGAACGGGTTGAGCGCAAAGACAGCGTCAACGACTTCATCGTCACCAAACTGCCCAAGCCGATTGCCGACTTCCGCCAGGTGATCGTCAGCTTCGGCGAAAACAACTCATTGTGGCGGCTCACGGCCTACGGCCGCCTTCTCAACGACGACGCCTCGGCCTCAAAAGCCCTGCACCTGTACCGGAAATATTACGGTTTGCTGGAAAGAAAATACGGCAACGCCAAAGAGTTTTTCACCCCCAAAATCACAACTGTTGAAAAAAAGGTAAAAGACGAGTATGGAGTAGATAAGGTCGAGATAGAAAAAATCTCCGAACCGATCGGCGGCGCCGACTTTCTGGCGGAGCTGAAAAGCGGTCAGGCGGTTTTGTACGCGACCTTTGAAGGTCAGGACGTAGGCGCGGCTCTGGCCGTCAACGTCGACGGAGACGGCAAAAGCTACATCATCATTGATTATACCAACCTCCGGATCTTCCGCGAGCGTGAGGAACAAACTCTCGACGCTCTTTAAAGATAAACAATAAAAGGAAAAAAATAAATTATGACTAAAATTTGTTTTTGCGGTATCTCGGGCAACGGCATGAGTCCGCTCGCCCAGATCATGAGCCTGAAAGGCTGCGAAGTTTACGGCAGCGACCGCAACTTCGACGCCGGCCGCGACGGCAAAAACCGTCAGGCGCTGCTTAACATGAATATAAAACTCGTTTCTCAGGACGGAAGCGGCATCACCGCCGACACGGAAACGGTATACGTATCGGCCGCGCTTGACGAAAACAACCCCGACATCAAAGCCGCGCGCGCTTTGAACATCCCGGTCAAACAGCGTTCCGACCTTTTGGCCGAAGTTTTTCACGGTTACCCCTTCGGCATCGCCGTCGGCGGCACCTCGGGCAAAACCACTACCACCGCCATGATCGGTTATATTTTTGACATGCTGGGACAAAAGCCCTGTCTGGTCAACGGCGGCATGCTGCGCAATTACGAACAGCTGAAAGGCCTGCCGAACTTCATTTACAACGAAGGCAGGTTCTGCATCATCGAAGCCGACGAAAGCGACGGCTCCATCTGCAAATATCATCCGCAAATCGCGCTCGTCAACAACATTTCGCACGACCACACTTCAATGGAAAACCTGATCGGTTATTTCCAGACTTTTGCCGACAACACCAAAGGCACGCTGGTCGTCAACGGCGACTGCGAACTGACCCGCAACCTCAAACACGACCGCAAAACGACCTTTTCGGTCAAAGATCCGGCCGCGGACTTCTTTGCCGACGGCATCAAATGCCTGCCCGACGGCGTAGAATACAATTTCCGCGGACAGACCTTCCGTCTCAATTTGTTCGGCGCTTTCAACGTCAGCAACGCGCTGGCCGCAATTGCCGTCTGCGCCGAAGCCGGTTTGGATCCGCTGGCGGCTGCCAAAACGCTGGAAGGCTTTTCCGGCATCAAACGCCGGCTGGAAATCGTCGGCACCACCGGCCGCGGCATTACCCTGATTGACGACTTTGCCCACAACCCGAGCAAAATCGCGTCTTCGCTTTCGGCCTTAAAGGAATATCCGCGGCGCCTTCTGGTCATGTACCAGTCGCACAGCCCGTTTTCCGCCTTTAACACCGGCAGCGAAGTGGCGGCGGAAGTCGCCCGCGTACTCGGTCCCGACGACATCTTCGTCATGCCCGAGGTCTATATGCTGGATAAAAACGTCGACAAAGGCATTTCCGCCGCAAACATCGTCGACGCCGTGCGCAAAAACGGTCATAACAACGCTTATTTTCTCGACACCCGGGAAAACGTGCACAAATTTATCCTTGAGAACGCCAAAGACGGCGACTGCGTCGTTATCATGGGCGCCCGCGACAACTCGCTGCCCGACTTCAGCCGGCAGCTGCTGACGGAGCTGTAAACCATGATCAACCCGGTTCCCCGCGGCTCAAAAGTCGGCATTGTTTCCCCGTCTTCGGCGCTCGATTCGCCGGAAGACATCCGCGACGGACTGCGCTGGCTGGAAAGCTGCGGGTACCGGGTTGTTCTCGGCACGCACGTCTACGACCGGCTCAACCACATGGCCGGCACGCCCGAACAGCAGGCGGAAGACCTGATGCGTTTTTTTGCCGATCCGGAAATCAAAGCGGTTTTTGCCGCTGCCGGCGGTTTCGGCGCACAGTATCTGCTGCCGCTGCTCGATTATGACCTTATCAGAAAGAATCCCAAACCGCTGATCGGCTTCAGCGACACCACCGCTTTGCAGGCAGGCATTTTTGCCCGCACCGGCAACGTCTGCTATGCCGGCATTCTGCTGAAATACGATTTCGGCCGCGGCGCTTCCGTCCACCCTTATACCGCCGAAAGTTTTCTGCGGGCAATGGACGGCCGCTTTGAAGATATCCGCGGCGGCACCGTCGTCAACCCGGGCACCGCCGAAGGCCGGCTGGTCGGCACCAACCTCTGCGTTTTGCAGTCGCTGGCGGGAACGCCTTATTACCCTGACCTTACGGATACAATCCTGCTGCTGGAAGACGTCGACGAAAAAAGCTACCGCATTGAGAGAATGCTGCTGCAGCTTCGTCAGCAGCCGTCGTTTGCACGGATGCGCGGCGTCGTTTTCGGCCAGTTCACCGACATCCGCCTCAACCATCCCGACGATAAGGACACCAACCGGGTGATCGACGAATTTGCGGCCGCGGTCAAAATTCCCGTTATCCGCAACTTTCCCTTCGGCCACGTCCGCGCCCGCAAAACGGTTCCGCTCGGCGCCCGCGTTACGCTTGATGCCGGCAGCTGCATTCTAAAAATTAAAGACTAAACCGACCAGCTGCTGCAGGTTTTCGGCGTTCAGCCGCGCCATCAGCTCCTGATATTTGAAAAAACTGTCCCAGCCGTAACTGTTAAACGCCAGCATGCTGCCGATAATCCACAGGTTGGCGCCGGGCAGAAACATTGCGCAGAACAGATAGGAAACCTTCGGCAGATCGGTCTGCTTTTCATGTATCTGCGACGCCACCGTATCCACGTGATAGCCGATAAAATAACCGAACACGGCACTGACGATCCAGTTAAGCGCGGCAAACTTCATATAGATGCCGACCCCGACCATAAAAAAGAAACAAAACAGCGGAAAAAAATACGGCGCAATAATGATCAGCCAGTTGCCCTCGCCTTCAAACCCCATCGAACCGCCGGAATTGTCTTCCTCGATCCGGATATGTTTCACCTTGTGAAAAGTCAGCACCGCAAAAAAGCTGTGCGTCAGTTCGTGGGCAATAATCTGCATTGACGTGCGGATCGAAGCCTCCATTGAAGTCCGCGCCACGAAAAAAAGAAAAAAACCGCCGAACAGCGCCACGAATTTCAACGTTTTGAAGTCAAAATATTCCAGCGACTGGAAAAAAGCCGGCACCGACCACAATGCCCATACCGCCGCCGGCCATTTCAGCAGGCCGATTATCCTGTCCAATATCGTACTCATGAAAACGACTATAAGTCATCCGCGGCAAAAATTCATCAAAATTAACGCATCTATCAACATTCCTCTTGTAAATATAATTATACCTCTTACAATAAACGTATATTTTAATTATGAGGGAAAGTTTTTCTAATGAACGACAACGATAAATTTGACGCCTTTGACTTTATCATCAACGAAGAAGACGAAGTGATGCTGCTGCTCTATGCCCGCGAAGGCGAAGCCAAAGACGCCGTCATCGAAATCGACGCCGGCAACCGCTCGGCGGTTCTTTACCGCAACGAAGAAGACGGCGTGGTTATCGACCGTATTCCCGACGACGCTTTCAACAGCCTGCAGGATGCCGACAGCCTGATGGTCTGCGAACTGAGCCGCGAAGAAAGGGAAGAGGACGTCGAAATCGTCCGCGCTTACGAAGCCGACATCGTTCTTTAACCCCCGAACCGCAGTCAGCGGGTCAGACGATTGTCCAACCGTTCCTCGTCAAGACCGGCCGGATCCTGGTGGATAATCACCTGAGAACCGGGATACAGGGCTTTGACTTCGTTTTCAACAATGTCCGTCAGTTCATGCGCCTGATAAAGCGACAGGCCGCCGTCAAGCTCCAGATGGAACTCAAACATGTAAACCCCGCCCAGATCGCGGGTACGCAAATCGTGAATGCCGCGGCAGAAGCCGCAGTTGTTGACCAGATTGAAAATGTCCTGCCGCACTTCTTCCGGCAGCTCCTTGTCCATCAGCAGGGCAATCGCTTCGCGGGCAATCTTGTAGGCATTGATCAGAAGATAAAAGGAAACAAACAACGCCGCCAGCGTATCAAACCAGTAGATTTCAAACAGTCTGACCACGATCAGGCTGATCATGATCGACAGGTTGGTGGCAATGTCTACCAGATAGTGGGCACTGTCCGCCGCCACTGCCAGCGAAGCCGTTTTCTTCACCACATACTTCTGAAAAGCGATCAGCCCTAAAGTGATTACCGTGCTGGCGGCCATCACCAGAATGCCGACGCCGGTATCCCCCACCGGCCGCGGCGAAATGAAACGGCTGACGCCCTCATAAACCACAAACACGCCGGAACCGGCAATAAAAGCCGACTGAACCAGCGCGCTCAGGGCTTCCGCCTTGCCGAAGCCGTACCGGTGCTCGACACTGGCCGGCTGGGAGGAAAATTTAACCGCAATAAAGGAAATAAGCGACGAAAAAATGTCCGACAGACTGTCTACCATCGACGACAGCACCGCCAGCGACCCGGTATAAAGCGAGGCCGCCAGTTTGATGAGCGCCAGCCCGGCCGACACCGACACGCTGGCGGTAACGGCGATTTTTTTCAAACGGTTGATGTTCTTCCGGTCAGCGGACGGTTGCGGCAACATTGTCTATCTTCTCAAAATTCTCTTTGCTGATTTCATAATGGCATTTTTCCGCCGTTCGGGCAAAAAAGCCGAGGTAACCGCTTTCGTCTTCCGGCCGGAATTGATAACGGGCGTAGATATGCTCCTTATTTTGCAAAAAGTCAATTCCGATTTGCCGGCTGCCTTCAACTTCAAGTTCAAGCGACAAAACTTTTTCCCCTTCCGGCTTCCCTTCCGCCGCAGACACAAAACCGACGTTGAGCAGCGTTTTGACCATCTCCGCGGTACGGTTCAGGTTGCTTGTCCGGTTAAAGCCGCTCAGACGCCCGAAACGCAGGTTCCACAGGCTGCCGTACGTCCAGTCGGCGACATTGGTCGACAAATCGATCAGGTCGGCCTTGATCATCCAGACTTGGAACTTGTCGGCAAAGCGGATATATGCCGCCCGCGCGCCGCGGCCGATGTCTATGTCGTAACGGCCGACGGAAAAGTCCGCCAACACCGAATTTTTTGCGCCTTCCAGCCGCACTTCCACGCTTTCCGACCCTTCGGCCGAACTCGGCGCCAGTCCGAAGCGGGACAAATATTCGGCCTTGTCCGATTTCTTTTCATAATAAACGGCGTCGGCCAGCACCGCCAGAAAACGGCCGATGCGCTCCTGATAAACGACGGCGCAGGGTTCCCCTTCCAGTTTCCATACCCCGTCTTCCTTAAAGAAGCTCAATTCCCCTTCGGCCGACGTCAAAACGACTTTTTCCACGTCGTTCAGCTTTTCCGTCAGTCCTTCAAACACCGGCCGGTTCTCATAACCGTCGCCGGCGTCGCTCATCGTCAGCAGGAAGGAAACGCCGCCGGCCGCCGCCAGCAGCACGGTCACGACGGCCGCCGTCTTAAATTCCCGGTTAAAAGATATTCTGACTTTGCCCGACAAACCGCCGCGGCGATAAAAACCTTTTGCCCCGGCCGCCGCCAGCAGCAGCAAAATCAGGAGAGGCACCAGATATATGTTGACAAACTTAATCATCATGCCGGTTTGTTCGATGTTGCGGTGCATGTTCATGCGGATCGCCGCCAGCTCGCTTCTCAGCGTATCCAGCCGCTGCCGCGTTCCCGCAATTACTGCCAGTTCGTCGGAAGTGAAGTTGTTTCGTTCTTCAAACTCTCTTTTTCCGAAAACTTCCTGCAACGCCTTTTTGGTCTTGTCAATTTGACGGAAAATGTCGTTTTCCTTGATCCGGAAATTGCGCAGATTTTCCTTGCGCATGTTTTCGATTCCCTCGAAACGGCGGATTTTCTGCGTCCGCCCGCGCAAATCGATCAGCGTTTCGTCGCCGGCCAGATAGTCAAGCGAATTGAGTATAAAATTGGCGTTGTCATAAAGCGGAATGAAATAATTGTTTTCCAAGATCGTCCGCCCCGAGCTCCAAAACGTATCGTAGATGAAGTCGGTGTCCGCCGCCACGATCACTTCAAACGGATTCTTCTTGTTTTTTTCGATCAACAGCGCCGCCAGAAACTTCAGCTTGCCGTCGGGTTTGAACATGCCGAGCAGGTCCGCCGGATTTTTTCCCTCATAAACCACTCCCGAACTCAAAACCCCCGACTGATCGCCGCCTTTGATCAAAGGCAGAAACGCGCTGCGCCCGCCGTCCGGCACCACCGCCGATACCGAAGCAAACAAAATCCCCTGCAGGTTTCTCGTGACCGGAAAATCAGGATTCATGCTTGAAGCCGGCGCCACGAACTGCACCACGTCCTGGGTAAAGACCGGATTGGTGGAATAGTTTTTGGTGGCGTCGACGGTGATTGAATTGTCAAGATCGGCCACCACCAGTTCGTTGTAAAAGCGGAATCCCCAGAACTTGTCCAGACCGTTCAGGTTGGAAGGATAAAACTCGATGTTGTCCGGCGAGAAAATCCGCGGCGCCTCGGCCGCCGTATCCAAAAGCAGCAGCGTTTTGCCGCCGAGTTCGGAATACTGTTTGATCGCCCCGACCACGTCATCCGGCAGCTTTTGCGGATGTATCATCATCAGCAGGTCGATTTTTGCCAGGTCTTCCGCACTGTTGATGATTTTAACCTCATAAAACTTTTCAATCTCGGTCATGATGTTCCAGCGCGGGGAAACGTAACCGCCGGCAAACGGCGTGTCAAACACCGGCAGGCTGCTGATCAGCCCGAGCGTCTTTTTTTCATGATAAAGCTGATAAACCTTTTCCGTCAGATCCTGCTCCAGATAACCGTATCGCTCAAGGGCAAAAAACGGTATTATTTCGCGGCGGTCGGCACTGTCGGTCAAAACCAGCCCGAAAAAGCCGTTCTGGTTGAGGTCAACCAGCGGCAGCGGCTGCAGTCCCGCCGCAATCGCCTGGTCTTCCAAATCGTCAAGCGGCTGCGGATTATATATCTTATAGCTGAATTTTTCCGGCTGCAGACGCGCAAACTGCTCAAGCAGCAGCCGCACCCGGTCGTACATCAGCCGCAGTTCCGGGTTTCTCTGTCCCAAAACCGGCGAATAGTAGAGTTTGGCCGTCACCGGTTCCGGCAGGTTTTCCAGCACCCGGCGGGAAGAAGGGGTCAGCGTATGCAGCTTTTCTTGCGTAAAATCGTACTGTTCGGTACGCAAAAACCGGTTGGCCGTCAGGTTGAGCCCGGTAAAAGCCGTCAGCAGCAGCAAAAAGAAGAGGACGTAATAGGCTGCCTGGGTAGACTTCAGCCAGCGCGAGGTTCCCGAAGTGCGGAAGCTGACGACCAGAATGGTGGTTACGTTAAACAGCAAAATGACCGAAACGAAAAAGACGACGTCGCGCATTTCCAGCAGCCCGCCGGCAATGGTGCCGAAATGCACCAGAAAACTGAACGAGGCCACCATGTCGACCACCGCCGCCGGCGCAAACATCCTGAAAAAGCCGAGCACATATTCCACCCCGCTCAAAAAGAACAGGAAATTGACAATCACCGCCAGCACCAGCGCAATCACCTGGTTTTTGGTCAGCGCCGACATCGTCTGCGAAATGGCCAGCATGCAGCCGGCCAGAACCCAGCTGCCGAGATAGCTTCCCGCAATCACCCCGTTGTCGGGCGCCCCCAGATAATTGACCGTCAGCCAGAAAGGAAACGTCAGCACAAGCGCTGCGGCGGCAAAAATCCAGGAAGCCAGAAACTTGCCCCATACCAAAGTGGAAACGGAAACCGGCATGGTCAGAAGCTGCACCACCGTCTTGCTGCGAAATTCCTCTGCCCACAGCCGCATCGAAATGCCGGGAATAAACAGCAGATAAAGCCACGGCTGAAAAGCAAACATCGAACCGAGGCCGGCAATGCCGCGGTCGACAAAATGCCCGAAATATACCGCAAAAGACCCGTTCAGCAGCAAAAAAGCCACCAGATAAACATATGCCAGCGGCGAAATAAAATAACGCAGCAGTTCGTTTTTGGTCACGATCCATAATTTTTTCATCTATGCCTCGTCTTCCGTGGTTGTCAATTGACAGAAAGCTTCTTCCAGATTTTTTGCGCCGGCTTTTTTGATAATTTCCCCGGCAGTGCCGTCGGCAACGATTCGCCCGCGATTAATCAGAATGATCCGGTTGCACACCGTTTCCGCCTCGTCCAGCAGATGGGTGGAAATCATAATCGTCTTTTTTTTGCCCATCTGCCCGATCAGGCTGCGGATATGCCGTTTCTGGTTGGGATCCAGACCGTCGGTCGGTTCGTCCAAAAGCAGTACCGGCGGATCGGAAAGAATGCTCTGGGCAAAGCCCACCCGCCGCTGATAGCCTTTTGACAGGGTTTCTATCTTCTGTTCCGCCACGTTTTCTATTTTGGCCAGGGCAATCGCACGATCGGCCGCCCTTTTGTCCAGCAGCCGCAGACCGGCCATATAGTTAAGAAACGCCCGCACCGTCAGATCCGGATACAAGGGCGATCCCTCCGGCAGAAAACCGACGTTTTGCTTGCCCTCAAGCGGAAAATCCCGGATATTGCGGCCGCAGATGAAAATATCGCCGGCGGAAGGCGCCAGATAACCGGCCATCATATTCATCAGCGTTGACTTGCCGGCGCCGTTGGGCCCGAGCAGGGCAATCACTTCCCCCTCTCCGGCCTTAAAGGAAACATTGTCGACCGCGCGGATTCGGTCATAGTTCTTGCACAAACAACAAACTTCAACATTTGCCGGCATCATCATCTCCTATTTCCGGTTTAATTCGTACAGCACCACCGCCGCTGCGGTCGAAACGTTCAGGCTTTCCACTTCCGGATTGATCGGCAGCCGCACCGTCAGATCGCAGGTTTCTTCCACCAGACGACGCATGCCGGCGCCTTCGCTGCCCATAATCACCGCCAGTTTGCCGCCTTTTTGCAAAGCCGAAACGTCGGTTTTGGCATAACCGTCCATACCGACTGCCCAAAAGCCTTCCTTTTTCAGTTTTTCCACCGCCCGCGACAGGTTGGTTACCCGGCAGACCGGCAGCAGTTCGAAAGTGCCGGCCGCCGCTTTCAGCATCGCCCCGCTTTCCTGCGGCGAATTTTTATCCTGCACCATGAGCGCCAGCGCGTCAAAAGCCGCGCAGGAACGGATGATCGCCCCGATGTTCTGCGGATCGGTCACCTGATCAAGCACCAGCAGATGGCAGTTTTCCTTTTCCCGCGCCTTTTCACACAGTTCTTCCAGCGAAATGCCCGGCAGCATCTCGGCCACCGCCGCCATTCCCTGATGCACCGCTTCCCGCGGCAGCATCTTCTCCAGTTCCCGGCGCTCGACGACGGAAAGTTTCTTTTCGCCGATTCTGCCCCGCAGTTCGGCAGCGTTTTCTTTCAGGCAAACGACGCGGACAATGCTGCGCCGCGGGTTGGCCAGCGCCGCGAAAACGGCGTGCCGCCCGTAAATGACTACCTGATTTTTGTTTTGCATGGTTATTCTTTCTCCAAAATTGCCGCCGCTTCAATCAGACTTTCTATCTTATGGTCCGGTTCGGGACCGCGGTATTTGCGTTTGGGATCGTAAATGATGCATTCGGCCCGTTCGCCGTCATGCTCAAAAGCCGCCGCGGTTTTAACGTCGGCTTCGCCGTCGCCGATGACCACGATTTCGCCGGCCGGCGGCAGCCGGTTGTCAAACACCGCGTGACAGGCCAGGGGATGCGGCTTGTCTTCCGCATATTCGCCGGCCGCCACCACTTTTTTAAAATATTTGCCGAACCCGAGCTTTTCCAGTTCTTCTTTGATAAAGCGCGTTTTTTTGTTGGTAATCAGATAACATTCAAGCCCTTTTTCGCGGCAGAAGCCGAGCAGCTTTTCCGCGCCGAACATCGGCGCCAGCCGGTCGGTATGAAATTTTTCGATATATTCGTAAAAATACCCTGCCGCCTCGTCCCGCCGCTCTTTGAAAACGTATCCGAGGGTGTCTTTGTTCTGCAGGGTGCTGGTGATCCGTTTGATTTCGTCATAGGGAATCCGCAGCAGCCCCATTTTATCGAAAGTATAGTCGTACGCCGCCGAAATCACCGGATAAGTGTCCGCCAGAGTGCCGTCCCAGTCAAACACCGCATATTTGTACTTCATCGCCCCTCCTCATGCCTTTAATTATATTTTAAAGCTTAAAGCCTAAGCTTCAGACTTAACGAATAATAACATTTCAGGAGACGTGGTCAATGGAAAATCTCGACCGCCCGGCAAAATTAAAGGAATTCGCCGAAACCTGCGCAAACGGCGCCGCCTTTGCCTTAAACCCGCTTTCAACCGACGCTTCAAGCCGCAAATATTACCGCATGCGTTTTAACGACGGCGGCAGCGCGGTAATCATGGACGACGAAGGCTGCCGCTGCCGCACCCGCGAATTTGTCGAACTTTCCGCCTTTCTCCGCGCCCGCGGCGTCTATGTCCCCGAAGTAAAAAGCAAAGACTTCGGCAACGGCTTTCTGCTGCTGGAAGACTTGGGCGACGACACCGTAACCAAACTGCTGACAGATAACAACGAAATGCGCCTTTACCGCATGGCCGGACGCGCCGCCGCCAAAGTTGCCGCCGTGCGCGAACGTCCGCAATGCGTCAACGAGCTTTCCCGCCACAGAATTCTTGACGATCTGCGCCTGTTTACCGACTGGTATTTTCCGATGGCCGCCGGACAGCCGCTGCCCGAACGGGCCGCCGCGGAATTTTTCGCCGTTGCCGGCCGGCTGGCGGAACTGGCCTACCGGGTACCGAACCGGCTGGTGTTGTGGGACTATCACATCGACAACATCATGCTGCCGCCGAACGCGGAAGAATGCGCGATCATCGATTTTCAGGACGCCATGTGGGGACCGCTCACTTACGACGTCATGAGTCTGCTGGCCGCCGACCGCCGACCGGCCTCGCCGGAAGTCATCCGGCAGGTCAAAGACGATTTTTTCAACAGTCTTGAAAACGTCCGCCGCGAAGATTTTGAAGATTCGTTTGCCTTTCTTTCGCTGTTCCGCCACCTGCGGGTGCTGGGACGTTTTACCACCCTTTCGATGGTCAACGGCAAAACCCGCTACCTGAACTATATTCCCCAGATGTGGAAAATGCTGGACCAAATCCTCGAATATCCCAAACTGGCGGAAGTCAAAAACTGGCTTGACGCATACCTGCCGCGGGAACTGCGGCGGGCGCCGGCGCGCAAACCTTTTACGCAGGCAATGGTGCTGGCCGCCGGCCGCGGCGTGCGGATGGGCAGCCTTACCGACAGTCTGCCCAAACCGTTGATTAAAGTCGGCGGCAAAGCGCTGATTGACTACAACTTCGACCGCCTGGCGGAAGCCGGCATCAAAAACGCGGTCGTCAACCTTTGTTACAGAGGGGACATGATCCGCAAACACCTGACCGCCGCCCGTCCGGATTTCAACCTCGTCTTTTCCGAAGAAGCCGAAGCTCTCGAAACCGGCGGCGGCATCAGAAAAGCGCTGCCGCTTTTGAAAGACCCCGCCTTTTTCGTCTGCAACAGCGACGTCTTTTTCGTCGACCGCGGCTACAAACCTGTTTTGTGGCGGATGGCGGACGCCTGGGACGAAAAAAAATATGACATTCTGCTGCTTCTGCAAGACTTAAAAGACGTCTGCGGCGACAAAGGCGTCGGCGACTACCGCGTCGGCACCGGCGGAAAAATCGAACGCAACGCCGCCAAAACCGCCGGTTATCCCTACATGTTCGGCGGCATTTCGATCGTCAGCCGCAAAATTTTTGCCGGCGAAACGCGCGAAAAATTTTCTCTGCGCGACCTTTTCGATTTGGCGCAAAGCCGCGGCAGGCTTGGCTTTGTTCTCAACGACGCCGAGTTTTTCCATGTCGGCACGCCGGAGGCCCTGAAGGCCGCGGAAACAAAAATCCACAGGCAAAAATAAAAAAGATGTTGACAATCGCGGCAAAATGCTATTATTTGCAAGAATGAAATTTGCAAAAAGGAAGTCAGTTCCTTTCCCTCAGTCGGAATTTTCTATGGAGGGGTGGCAGAGCGGTCAAATGCAACGGACTGTAAATCCGTCGACTTTAGTCTACGAAAGTTCGAATCTTTCCCCCTCCACCATTTTTTAATTCGACGGGCTTGATGCAAAAACATTTTTTGCGCGGGTGTAGCTCAATGGTAGAGCAGAAGCCTTCCAAGCTTATGACGGGGGTTCGATTCCCCTCACCCGCTCCAAATTTTTGATCAAGATTTTGGTTTTAACAACACAAACAGGAAGAAGCACAGATGGCAAAAGAGAAATTTGAAAGAAGCAAGCCGCACTGCAACATCGGGACGATCGGTCACGTAGACCACGGGAAGACGACGTTGACGGCCGCGATCACGAAAGTATTGGCGGAACAGGGCGGCGCGGAGTTTTCGGCCTATGATCAGATTGACAAGGCACCTGAAGAAAAGGCTCGCGGTATCACCATTTCGACCTCTCACGTAGAGTACGAAACGGCGAAGCGTCACTATGCGCACGTAGACTGCCCGGGTCACGCGGACTATGTAAAGAACATGATTACGGGTGCGGCGCAGATGGACGGTGCGATTTTGGTCGTATCGGCGGCTGACGGTCCGATGCCGCAGACGCGCGAACACATTCTTCTGGCTCGTCAGGTAGGTGTACCGGCGATTGTCGTTTACATGAACAAGGTAGACCAGGTAGACGATCCGGAACTTCTGGAACTGGTAGAAATGGAAATCCGCGATTTGCTGAGCTCTTACGGTTTTCCGGGCGACGAGATTCCGATTGTCAAAGGTTCCGCTTTGGCAGTTTTGGAAGACGGCGACGCGAAGATCGGTCACGATTCGATCATTGAACTGATGAATGCGGTAGACGACTACATTCCGCAGCCGGATCGTCCGAAAGACAAACCGTTCCTGATGCCGATTGAAGACGTATTCTCGATTTCGGGCCGCGGTACGGTAGTAACGGGCCGTGTAGAACGCGGTGTCATCCATGTCGGCGACGATATTGAAATCGTAGGCATCAAACCGACGCAGAAGACGACCTGCACGGGTATCGAAATGTTCCGCAAACTTCTGGACCAGGGCGAAGCCGGCGACAACATCGGCGTATTGCTCCGCGGTACGAAGAGAGAAGAAGTAGAACGCGGCCAGGTATTGGCGGCTCCGGGTTCGGTTACGCCGCACACCGAGTTTGAATGCGAATGCTACATTCTGACGAAGGAAGAAGGCGGTCGTCATACACCGTTCTTCAACAACTATCGTCCTCAGTTCTACTTCCGTACGACGGACATTACGGGTGCGGTAGAACTTCCGGAAGGCACGGAAATGGTAATGCCTGGCGACAACATCCGTATGAAAGCCCAGCTGATCCACCCGATTGCGATGGAAGAAGGTCTGAGATTTGCGATCCGCGAAGGTGGCCACACGGTAGGCGCCGGCGTTGTATCGAAGATCATCAAATAAGATTTTCGCAAACGAAAGAAAAACTCCCTCCTGACCGGAGGGAGTTTTTTTGTATCTTTTACAATTCCCGATTTTGCACCGGGTACAATACAAAAATGTCGGCGGACACTTCTTCGGGCAGGAATATGTTCAAACCGTTTTGCGGCTGTTATCCTCTCCGTTTATCGGAAGGTTTTTTCCGCGCCGCTCACAAGTCAAAGGGGATAAACCGAAGACAAAAAAAGAAAAAAGGAAGGGAAAAGCAAAAGAGAGAGAAGCCGGAAGCAAAGAGTAAAGAACCAGCAGTAATTAAAAAAAAGAAAAAAGAAGATTTATAAAAAAGGAAAGAGAGGAAAAAGCAAAAAAAGATGAAAAGACGGAGAAAGAGGAAAGAAACCGGCAAAACAAAAAAGACGGAAAAAAGAAAGGAAACGAGAAGAGAAAAAAGGGAAGAAAGAAGAAAACAGATGCGGACAAAAACCGCCTCAGAAAAAGGATCGTTTTTTTGCTGTTTTTGTTTTGCCCCGGCATATGATTGATAGTTTTTTGATAAACAAAAGTTTTTGATTGAACTTTCTGCCTTGACGTTATACTTTTGATCAGCAGCAAAAAAACGATCCTTTTTAATATACAATCATGAAAAAAAACAACAAAAAGAACAATCGGCTTAATTTTTACAATTTTTTGCAAAAGAAAATCATCAGACTTTTACTAAAACTGAGATACTTACTTCTGGCGTTCCGCAAGCCTGTAAAAATTGGTTTTTTGCGGCTCTACAACGAAGAAAACACCATCATCCCCTGCCTGATGTCGGTTATTGGCATGACAGACATAATCGTGCTGATTTATTCCGACATAGAAGATTCGAGTCTGGAACTCGTCCGCCGATACATAAAGGACAACCGGCTGGAAAAAAGTTCGTTATCCGCCGCTACCCGCATAAAGTATTCACCCAGCACGCTCCCGAATACCGGTCCGGCAAAGTCAAACCGGAAAACACCCTGGCCGCCTATTATGAATTCGGCTACAAAATCTGCCGTCGGCTGGCCCGTTTCCGCAACGGTTTCATTTTCAAAATAGACGCCGACCAAATTTACATGAACAACTGTTTTACCCGCGCCGAAGAAATGATGAAAAAGAAAAAATACGCCGTCATCATCAATTCTTCCGGCGGATACAACGGTTATGTTACCGAAGGCAAATTCTATTCCCTGTGCCGTCGTCCGAGGCACGGATGCCTGAACGGAGAGTGCGGGGATCACCTCATGATCTCGAACGCTTTTGCCGAATTCGTCCGTTTTTCCATGTCGGTAACCGACGATCATGCCTGGGAAGTTCTTTCCCTGCCCAAAGCATTCTCCCCTTTCGTCAAACCGTTTTGCGGAATCATGTGGTTTCATTTCAACCACAAACCGCTAAAAGAAGGCAGGCTTTGCCCTTTTACCCCGGCTCAATACGCCGAATATGAAGAAAAAATCCTTCCGCTTCTGATTAAAGCCGATTCCCCCTGCAAAGAACTGTCGGTTAAAACCGAAAAAAACTTTTTCAATTGACTTACAAACAAAAACAAGTTATTAAGTAGCTCTGAAAACCCGAGGACCCTCTTTTTAAGAGGGCTTTAAATAACGATAATAAACCGGAGAAATAAAATGAAACGTACTTATCAGCCTTCCAAATTAGTCAGAGCACGCCGTCACGGCTTCCGCACCCGCATGGCCACCCAGGGCGGCCGCAAGGTTTTGGCGGCCCGCAGAGCCAGAGGACGCGCCAAGCTTTCTGCCTAAACCAAGGTTCAGGGCAAATGCCGGTTTTTTTTAAGCTGAAAAAACGCAAAGATTTTGTCCGTGCGGCAAAATCGGGGATTTCGATTCCGACCCGCAGCATCGTCATACAGGCCGTTCTCCGTCCGGAAGAAACGGCACAGGGCGCGCGGATCGGTTATACGACAACCAAAAAAATCGGCAAAGCCGTTGTCAGAAACCGCTGCCGCCGGCGCCTGCGCGCCGCGGCGGCGCTGTGTTTCGGCAAACTGGCCCTGCCCAACGCCGACTATGTGCTGATTGCACGCTACAGCACCGCCGGCGTCGACTTCAAAGAACTCTGCCGCGATCTGCAATACGGCGTCAAAAAACTCAACCGGCAATTAAACGGAGAAACCGCCTGTGTTCAAGAGGATGATCAAACTCCCGTTTCTGCTGCCGATTAAATTCTACCAGAAAGTCATATCTCCGCTGTTGCCCCACAGCTGCCGCTTTCAGCCCAGCTGCTCGCAGTATATGCTGGAAGCCATCGAGATTCACGGCGTAATCAAAGGCCTCTGGCTCGGCAGCAAAAGACTTTTGCGCTGCCATCCCTGGGGCGGTTCGGGATACGACCCGGTACCGCCGAAAACGCCTCCCGCAAAAAACGATAAAAACTTGCATTGACGGCAAATACTGCTATATTCGTGTGGACAATAAAATTTTTTAGGAAAACGACGACAATGAACGAAGACATTAAAAGCTTTTATGCAGCGATTATCCTTTCCCTGATTCTCATTTTCGCAACCAACTACTTTTTCTTCAAAAAAGACGACGTCGTCGCAACTCCGCAGGTCAATGTCAGCCAGCCGGAAACGGAAACGGCTGCCGCGGACGGCAAAGACGAAGCCAAAGACGCGGTGCCTTTATCGACCGAAGAAGCCGTCGCCGCCAACCCCGGCGTCAAAATCAGCACCCCGGCGCTGACCGGTTCTTTCCGCACCCGCGGATTCCGCATCGATAACCTGTGGCTGGAAAAATACAAACAGACCCTTTCTCCGGACAGTCCCGACGTAGAACTGCTGACGCCGGCCAAAACCGCAAATCCCTATTATGCGGAATTCGGCTGGCTGGCCGCCGATCCGGCCGTCCGGCTGCCCGACGCCCACACCCTCTGGACGGTCAAAGGCCGGGAACTGACCGACAAAACGCCGGTCGTTCTGGAATGGGACAATCAGCAGGGCCTGAAATTCATCACTAAAATTTCGCTTGACGAAAATTACCTGTTTACCGTCAGCCAGTCGGTTGAAAACAATACCGGCAAAAACGTCACCCTCTATCCTTACGGACTGATTGCCCGCGCTCCCGGCGCCGTCGGCGGCCGCGGCGTCGTCCATGAAGGCATGATCGGGGTTATGGACGGCACGCTGGAAGAAATCAAATACGACGACGTAAAAGACGAAAACAAAGAATTTACCACTACCGGCGGCTGGCTGGGCTTTTCCGACCGCTACTGGTTTTCGGCCATCGTCGTCAACCCCGAAACGGAAAGCCGGGTCAAGTTCAGCAAAAGCGGCAACGGTCTTTACCAAGCCGATTTTGTCGGCTCACCGGTAACCGTGGTTCCCGGTTCGGTCGGCTCCGACCAGGTTATGTTCTATGCCGGCGCCAAGGAAATCAAGCTTTTGGACCAATACACTTCCGAACGCCGCATTCCCAAGTTTGACCTGGCGGTCGATTTCGGCTGGTACTATTTCCTGACCAAACCGTTTTTCTACATCCTCGATTTTCTCTACGGCATTATCGGCAACATGGGCTGGGCCATTCTGCTGTTTGCCGCCCTGCTCAGACTGGTAATGTTTCCGATTGCCAACAAGTCTTACGAAAGCATGGCCAAGATGAAGAAAATCCAGCCCAAGTTGAAGGAACTGCAGGAAAAATACGACGACAAGGTCAAACTCCAGCAGGAAACGATGGAACTTTACCGGCGGGAAAAAATCAACCCTGCAGCCGGCTGCCTGCCGATGCTGATTCAGATTCCGGTATTCTTCTCGCTTTACAAGGTTTTAAATATTGCCATCGAAATCCGTCATGCGCCTTTTGTCGGCTGGATTAAAGACCTTTCGGCACCCGATCCGCTGACGCTTTCGGTAATCACGCATCTGCCGGTTCCCGGTTTTCTCGATATCGGCGTCTGGCCGATCATCATGGGACTGACCATGTACATCCAGCAAAAGCTCAATCCGACCCCGACCAACAAAGATCAGGCGCGGATGTTTGCCCTGCTGCCGCTCATCTTCATGTTCATGATGGGGCATTTTGCTTCCGGTCTGGTCATTTACTGGACGCTTTCCAACATCCTTTCGATCATCCAGCAGAAAGCGATCGCCAAAAAGAACGAAGGAAAGTAGCCGATGGAAAACCTTAACCCGCAATACGATTCGGAAGAGCTGGCCGCCGGGCGCAAACTGCTCGGCGCAGCCTGTACTTTCGTGCTCGGCGTTGCCTCTTTAAACCAGCTGCCGCCAGACGACCAAATGGAAGAAATCGCTTTTGCCGGCCGTTCCAACGTCGGCAAGTCGAGCCTGATCAACGCGCTTACCGGCCGCAAAGGACTGGCCAAAACGTCCAACACGCCGGGACGCACCCAGCAGCTGAACTATTTTAACCTGGCCGACAAACTGTTTTTGGTCGACCTGCCCGGTTACGGCTTTGCCAAAGCGCCGGAAAATCTGGTTAAACAATGGCAGAAAATGATCTTCGCCTATCTGCAGGGACGGGTAAACCTGAAAAGGGTGTTTTTGCTGATCGATTCCCGCCACGGCATCAAAAAAGTGGATCGCGAGATTATGGAGATGCTCGACAAAGCCGCCGTTACCTATCAGATTATACTGACCAAAAGCGACAAAATTTCCGCCGCCGCCCTGGCCAAGGTTTTCAAGGAAACACAGGCGGAAATCGCCAAACATGCGGCAGCTTACGTCGACATCATCGCCACCAGTTCGGAAAAAGGTTTCGGCATCGACGAGCTGCGGGCGGAAATCTGCCGGCTGGCCGGATAGAAACAGCCTTTCGTTGTTCAGGGACCGGATTTTCCGGTCTTTTTTATTTGACAAAACGGCAAAACGACTTATGATGCGGCCGACTAACATATTATTAACCAATCACTGTAATTTTATGCAAAAAGAACAAATTATCCGTTCGGTCAGCGAAGCCGTCTTCTTTGATTCGCAAGAAATTCGACTGGACCGCGAAAGCGAAAACTTCGGCGAAAACGTAGAAAAAATCGCCCGTTATCTTTCCGCCAACATCATCTTAAGCACGCCCGGCCTCACCGTTTACGTCGGCAATCCCAGATTACCGCGCCGGCTGGTTGAACACTTCGGCGGCAAAACGCGCCACAGTGTCAGCCTTTATTGGCAGGGAACCGTCGGCATTGCGCCGCTGCTCGGCTTTCTCAGCCGCGAAACCGGCGTTCAGACCCTGCGTTTCAACGTCGAAAAGACAGACCTGCCGGCAGTCGTTTCCGGCCTGCAAAAGCTTTTCCGCCGCAGCGTGGTGCTGGAAGGAAACCAAACGGGAGAAAACGCCTATATCGGCTCTTGCAGACAAGCATGGCGGCTGAGGAGGAAATACGGCAAAAAAACCGTCGTCCGCAAATATGCCAACTACTGGCTCTGGCTGGCAAAAGACCTTCCGCTGAAAGACAACGAACTGACTTCGTTCATTACTCCGGCTTAAATTTCCGGAAAAACCTCAGACGTTCCCGCCCGCAAGGCCGGAACGTTTTTATATTTGCATAAAATATTAAGGATTTCCCGCTATAATCGGCACCGTATCCGTAACGGGGAGAAATAAAAATGAAATATACGCTTTGTCTGCTGACGCTGCTGCTTGGCGGCTGCATTTCCCATTACTCGAACTATCAATATGATAACGGCAACGATTACGTCAGCGAAGGCACCGTCCGCATCGTCAACGACGACAACGGAAAAATCGGTTATGCCACGCCCGACGGCATCATTTTGATCGAACCGCAATATGCTTTCGGCTACCCGTTTAAAAATGGCAGAGCAAAAGTCACCTATGAAGGGGAAAGCCGCCCGGTCGGAAATTCCGGCGGAGAATATCATTACTGGGACAGCGACCAATGGTTTTACATCGACAAACAAGGCAATAAAATCGACGACAGAAAGATCGACGACTGAACGCATTTTTCCGCAAACAAACGCCTGTCCGCATTCAACCGAATCCGCATTGCACGGTTCGTTCCCGCCGCCGGGCATTCCGAATCCTTTCAAATTCCGGGCGCCGCCCGTTTTTATTCCCGTCATTATGCCTCTGATGCCGGGCGCAAGTTCGTTTCTTTCCCGGCTTCCCGCGCAGGGTCGAACCCGGGGCATAAAAAAACCTCCTTTGCGGGAGGATTTTTTATGGCGCGCTCGGCGGGCCGGAGTATAAAAAACAACCGCTGCTCCGGTTGTTTTTTGCCGACGGGCGAAGTTTTGTCGCTTTTGACAAGCCGCCCGAACGGCGCCGGCAAAAGTTACAAAACAAGTGACCGAAGCGAGTTGGCGACTGCTTGAAAAGCAGAGCCTATGAGCAAGAACGAACCTTGGTTCGAATTCCGCCGGGCGCAATCAACACCCGTCATTATGCCTCTGATGCCGGGCGCAAGTTCGTTTCTTCCCCGGCTTCCCGCGCAGGGTCGAACCCGGGGCATAAAAAAACCTCCCTTGCGGGAGGTTTTTTTATGGCGCGCTCGGCGGGATTCGAACTCACAACCTTCTGATCCGTAGTCAGATGCTCTATCCAATTGAGCTACGAGCGCATCTTTTTCATTTCACAAAAGCTTTAATACAGCCTTTTGTTTTTTTTTGCAAGCAAAATTTAAACAAATTTAATTTTTTTCTGTTAAATATCAGGGCAGACATGAAAATACTTATTTGTTTCTGACAAATTTATCTTTACAACAGGCGTGAAAAGTGTAAAAAAACATTAAGTTACGGATTTAAATCATATATTGACAAGGTAGCAGATTACATGAAAAACATTGCAATGAAATTATTGGTCGCGTCAACGGTTGTTCTCACTTCCGCATGCTCGGGAGCCGGCTTTCCTTCCCTGCTCGGCGGCGATTCCGCGGGAAACGGCAACATTGTCGTCCGCAGCGGCTCTTACGAAGACGCCAAAGGCGCCAACACCGGAACCTTTGTCGGACAAAAGATTATCGCTTTCCGTCAGGAACTGGAACAAATCAAAGTTTCTCACCAGAGCAACCGCGAAGAACTGACAAGAATTCAAAAGAACATTACCGTCAATTCGACTCAGTATAACAATACCGTCGGCTCAATCGAAAGCAAGCTGCAAATCGGCACCACGCCCGGCAACCCCAATCTGTACAACATGCTGCAGCAGGCGCAAAACAACGTGCAGACGATGTCAATGAACGCCAACGCCTTGAACAATCTGTCGGTCAAAGTCGCCAACGACGCCACATCCACCGTTTACCTGATCGATTCGATCCGCGCGGCTTTCAGCATTTCCGGCGCGGTTGACGAAGACCACCGCCAGCTGCACAATCTGCAAAACGAAGCCGAACAGCTGCTTGTCAGCATCAACAGCATCAACAGCGAAGTCAATGACGATTCCGCCCGTCAGCAGCAATATCTCGTTTCCGCCCAAAACCAGATCGGCAACCTGAATACGGCCATCCGCGTCGGCAGTTTTCGCAACGCGGCACCCGCGCCGGCACCCCGTCCGGTTTTGTTCGGCAGCAAGGCCGCTTCCCGCAATACCCAAACGGCAGCAGCGCCGGCAGCGGCGGTTCGCAGCGGCAAACCCCTGTTTGTCGCCAAATTCAAAAACGACAACGTCAGCTACAAAGAAGGCCTGAGCACGGCCGTTAAAGCCGCCGTTAACCGCAAAAGCAACACCGTTTTTGAAGTTGTTGCCGTATCAAACGGCTCTGCGGCCGGCAAAGCGCAGGAACATGCAAACAAAATCTTTGAAGAAATTGCCGCCATGGGCGTCAACCCGGGCAACATTAACTTAAGCGCAAAAACCAGCGCCCAGGCCGACGGTGCGGAAGTCTGGATTTTTGTTCACTGACAGCCCTTCCTAATTCACAAAAAACCCCGTATCTGCGGGGTTTTTTATTGCCTTGTCACCCACCGAAAAACACTATTTTACACAAAAAAACACGGCTAAATTTCAAACTTCCCGCTCATCGGAAACATCCGTTAGAAAAGCTTGGCAAGAGGGAACAGAGGAAGAGGAAGAGGAAGAGGAAGAGGAAGAGGAAGAGGAAGAGGAAGAGGAAGTGGAAGTGGAGGTAGAAGAGAAGGCGGATGTGGATAAGGGTGTGGAATCGAACAGGGAAATGCAAATGCGGGAAAAGTAAAAACAGAGGTACGGAAACGGGAAAAATGCAGGGGAACAGAGGTCAGAAGCGGTAGTAAGGCTGAAAGTATGAAAACGAGAGAGAGCAGAAATGCGGGAACGGAAACGAGTGTGAAAAAAATGAATATGAAACGGTGACGGCAACAAGAATGAATACCGGTATAAAAACGGCAACCGGAACAAAGCCGGAAAACCGGGTTCGGCCGGAATGAAGCAGGCATCGGCGGAAAAAACGCCGTCATTCCTTGCCGAGGTTGGTATCCTTGTTGATATAAACGGCCATAATCACGCCGAAACTGGCACAAACCGACAAAATAACCGTTCCGCCGTAGGAAATCAGCGGCAGCGGCACTCCGACCACCGGCAGCAGTCCCAGCACCATCGCAATATTGATGAAAACGTAAAGAAAATAATTGGTGGCCAGCCCGATAATCAGCAGCTTGCCAAAATAGCTGGTGGTCCGCATGGCAAAAGCGTAACTATAGGCAAGAATAAGCATGTTGACCAGAATGATGACAACTCCGCCGATCAGTCCGAACTCTTCCGACAGCATGGTAAAAATAAAATCGGTATGTTTTTCCGGCAGAAAATTAAGATGACTCTGAGTGCCTTTCAGAAAACCCTTGCCGAAAACGCCGCCCGAACCGAGCGCGATTTTGGACTGCATAATATGATAGCCGGAACCCAGCGGATCGCGCTCCGGATCAAGAAAAGTCAGCACCCTCAACTTCTGATAATCATGCAGAAAATGCCAGCCGATCGGCATCAGAACCGCCGCCATTCCGCCCAGCGCGACAAACTTCCACACCTGCACGCCGACCGCAAACAGGATGACGCCGGTGGTAAACAACAGCATCATCGCCGTGCCGAGGTCCGGCTGTGCCATGATCAGCGCGGCCGGCACCAGCGCCATCATCAGCGGCGGCACGATTCCGCGGACGGTTTCAATACTTTGCAGGGTCGAAGTGTGGAAATATTTGGCCAGCGCCATCACCAACGCGATCTTCATCAGTTCGGAGGGCTGCAATTTGATAAATTTCAGATCAATCCAACGGGTGGCACCCATGCCGGTATAGCCGGCCACTTCAACCACGATCAACAGCGCCAGGGTCGCAAAATAAAACGGATAGGCATAGCGCAGAAACAGTTTGATGTCGACCATCGACGCGGCAAACATTACCGCAAACCCCAACGCAAAACGCAGCGCATGGTTGACCGCCCAGCCGTCCCATCTGCCGTTGGCGGCGGAATAAAGCATCATCACGCCGGCCACGGCAAGCAGGGAAATCAGTATAAAATAGGTAAAGTTCAAATGACGGAGCTTTTCCCGAAAGGTAAGGTTCGGATTATGCAATCCCAGTTTATAGGGTTTATACATCATTTGCCGTTCTCCTTGTCAAGTTTCAGCGCTTCCCGCAGAAGTTTTGCTCCGATCGGCGCCGCCACCGAAGAACCGCCGCCGCCGTGTTCGACCAGCACCGCCACCGCATATTTCGGCTTGTCTTGCGGCGCATAGCCGACAAACAGCGCATGATTGCGATATTTCCACGGCAGGTCTTCCTGTCTGACGATGCCGCTCTGGCGTTCTTTCATGGTAATCCGCCGCACCTGGGTGGTGCCGGTTTTGCCGCACATTTCCTGCCCTTCAAAATTAAAACGCGAACCGAAAGCGGTGCCGCCGGGGCGGTTGACGACCGCGCACATGCCTTCCTTCACCCAGTCGACATGATTTTTGTTCAAACGCATGTTTCTGATCTTTTGGCGTTCCTTTTCGCCGGTTTTGACGAAAGTCGGTTTTATTTCCCGCCCCCCGTTGGCGATTCTTGCCGTCATTACCGCCAGCTGCAGCGGCGTGGTCATGATATATCCCTGACCGATGCCGGCAATCAGCGTTTCGCCCGTTTGCCACGGCTCGCCGAAGCGTTCCAGCCGCCACTTTTTGCTCGGAATCAAACCGCCCTTTTCTCCCCCGAGTTCGATTCCCGTCGGCAGCCCCAGTCCGAAACGGCGGGACATGGCGGCAATTTTTTCAATCCCCAGCCGCTGGGCGACGTCATAAAAGAAAATATCGCAGGAATGCTGCAGAGCCTCCACCACGTTCACCGCGCCGTGCCCGTATTTCTTCCAGCAGTGGAAAAAGTGGTTGCCGAGCTGCATGCGGCCGGAACAATACACTTTTGTATCCTTGGTAATGATGCCTTCTTCCAACGCCGCCAGCGCCACAATCATTTTGAAAGTGGAACCCGGAGAATATAGTCCGGCAATCGCTTTGTTCAAAAGCGGACTTCTTTCGTTGGCCAGCAGGGCATCGTATATTTTGGAACTGACGCCGTTGACAAAGTCGTTGGAATTGTACGAAGGCGTCGACACGAAAGCCAGCACTTCCCCGTTTTCCGCGTCAAGAAGAACCGCGGCGCCGCTTTCTTCACCGTACAGTTCATAAGCCTTTTCCTGCAGTCTGGCGTCTATCGTCAGTTGCAGCCTTTCTCCCGGCACGCCGTCCACCCGTTCGATTTCCTTCATTACCCGGCCGAGCGCGTTCACTTCCAGTTTCAGGTTGCCGCCGGTGCCGCGCAGTTCTTTTTCAAACCGTTTTTCGATTCCGTCCTTGCCGATTTTAAAACCGGGCACTTCAAGCAGCGGATCGTTGTCCTTTTTCAGGTCTTTTTCCGAAACCGAAGCCACATAGCCGAGCAGATGCGCCGTCCGTTCCCCGTACGGATAATAGCGGCTGAGACCGTCGTCGATAACGATTCCCGGTATGTCCGGCGACGCCAGCAGGATCCGGCCGGTTTCCTCCCAGTTAAGGCCGTCTTTGATCTTTATCGGCACAAAACGGCGGTATTTCTTCAGATCCTGGCGGATTCTCTCTTCCTCGTCCTCGGAAATCGGCAGAATCTTCTTCACTTTTTCGAGCGTGTCTTCAATGCTGGTTGTCTGTTCGGCCACGATCATCGCCTGAAAATTCTGCCTGTTGCCGGCCAGAATTTTGCCGTTGCGGTCGACGATTTCTCCCCGCGGCGGAATCAGCAGCCGGGTCGAAATCCGGTTTTCGTCCGCCATGGTGCTGAACTTGTCCGCCTGATAAACTTGCAGATAGTAAAGCCTGACGATGATCAGCAGCAGCATCGCAAACTGAACGCCGACCCATACCAGCGTCCGTCCGATCAAAATCTTGCCTTTGTCATTGTCGCGGTTCATCTATTCGTCATCCTGCAAAAACCGGTTCAGAACCAAAGCGTTGAGACCGCCCACCAGCGGATAGCAGGCAAGGCTTGTCAGATAGGAAAAAAACAGCAGCGAAAGCGGCAGCGCCCGTTCATGGTAAAAGGAAAGCAGCAGCCATTCGGTCAGCAGACAGACCGGCAGCAAAGCGGCGATTCCGATCCACAAAACAATAAAAATGCGGCCGTTCAGATACCTGATCAGATTGGTCACCAGAAGATACATCACCAGCATTGCCGTCAGTCCCGCGCCGAACGGGACGGCCGAAGCGGCGTCGGCAATCATGCCGAGAACAAACACCACCGGCAGGTTGAACAAATCCGGCCGGTAAACCAGCCAGAAATAGGCGCACATCAGTCCCACCGCCGGCCGCGCGTTGTCGGCAATTTCGGATTTGAGCGGCAAAAAGGAAAACAACACCAAAACGGTTGACACCAAAAGCGGCATTCCGCGGTAAAACCAACTGCCGGCAATTTCCCGCCAGTCTTCTTTCATTGCGCCTCGTCCCGTTCGGAAAAAACCAAAGCCGGATCCGGCAGCTTATAGTCTACGATCTGCACGTATTCCAGACTGCTCAGATTGTCAAAAGGTCTGACTTTTACCCCTTCGCGGTCGACGGAAACCACTTTTCCTACCGGCAGCCCGGCGGGAAAAACGCCGCCGATTCCGGAAGTGATAATCCGGTCACCGACTTTCACCCCGGCGTCAAGCGGAATAAACACCATCTTCGGCAGCAGATCGTTTTCCCCCGCCAACACGCCGCGAATACGGCTTTTTTCCGTCATTACCGGAATTTTTGAGTTGATGTCGTTGACAAGAAAAATTTTGGCATAGTCGGCGCCCGTTTTTTCTACCCGGCCGATCACCCCCTTGTTGCCGACGACAACCTGTCCCTTGCGCACCACCGGACTGCCGGCCGTATAAACCGTGATCGCGTGAGCAAAAGCGCCGCCTTCTTCCGCCACCACCTTGGCAGTCACAAAAGAAGCCTCGGGCGGCGGCGTATAATTCAGCAGCTGTCTCAACAACACGTTTTCGACCAAAAGCGCGCGGCTTTCGGCGTTGGCAATCGTCAGCCGCCGGTTTTCTTCCCTCAGGGCGCGGTTTTCCAAATCTATTTTCCGCAAGCTGCGAAGATATTCGTAGCCTTTCACCAAAACCGCGGCCGGCATCACCAGCACGTCAACGGCGGAAGAAACGATTTCTCCGGCAGTGCCGGAAGTTTTTTCAATCAGGACGTTTTCGCTTTTGCTGAGCAGCATGAAAACAAAAGCGCAGACAAAAGCCAGAACGACCGCGAATTTTTTGATTGTTCCGCGTATCTGGCTGATATGCAAAAAAGTTTCCCGCTCTCTTTTTACCAAAATTCCGTCCCGAAAAAAGCTTAAAAAATCTCCTTAAGTAACTAACATATAAAAAAAATTATGGCAAACAAAATATCACCGGGCCAACCTCTTCGTCAACAGCTTTTGCCCGCGCTTTTTCCGCTTTCCGTCCGTCGGGGAAACGAAAAAACAAAAAAAGAGCTCCGCGCATGCAGAGCCCTTTTTCAAATATGCACCCCTAACGGGCAGCCTTAAAAAGGCTACTTGTTAAGGTTAATGAACGGGGTGGCGCCTCCCAGCATATACTGAGGAAGCTTACCGTCCCATTTCTGAACGGCCTCATACTCGGTCAGGCCCTTGTTCTTGGACAAAGCCTCGGATTTGATCTCCATGGCTTCGGCCTCGGCCTTGGCGGAAATAACCTTCTGTTCGGCCTCTTCCTTGATACGTTTCGTATTGTTGACTGCCTCCTGAGCTTTCTGCTCGGCAATCACTTTATCTTCGATCGCACCTTCGAATTTTTCGGAATAGTCGATGTTGATAAACTGGAACGTAATGTTCTGGAAGAAACGCTTGTCGAGACGGTTTTGCAAACCGGCAACGATGTCTACGCGGGCCTTGTCGCGGTTAGCGACCAAATCCTGCGCCTGCCATCTGCCGATCACATCCTTGAGGACGTCGTTGAGCACCGGAATCAGCTTTTTGGCCTCATAATCCTGTCCGACCGTTTCATAAAGGATATGAACGCTTTCCGGATTCAGATCGTAGGTAAAAGTATACTCCAGTTCTGCCGTTTGCACGTCGGACGTGTAAGTTGCCGTCTTTTCGGTCATCTTCCGGGTTCTGACGTCCATTTCAATCATCGACGAAATGAACGGCCATTTGAACCCGACGCCGTTAACATACGATTTTTGATCAACCTTTCCCAAGGTCACCAAAACACCGCGGTATCCCGGGCTGATGGAATAAATTCCCGAAAAAATCAGAACAAGCAGAATGATTGCACCGAGCACGGCTCCTGCCCATTTCATGATTTTTTTTACGGTCCAGGTACTTTCTTCGCGTCTTTCTTCGTATCCGTACATATTTATTTAATTTAAAGAAACAAAACTTTTTCTTTGAAAAATCCCCGTATTTTAACCGAAGCGCCTTGATTTTATATGCTGATCCCTGAACGCGTGGTTCAAACTGCGTAAGCAGCGGGCGGTCATTGCGATTGACTCTTTGATCAAAACGTTTCAAGTGATTAAATGATGCCTAGACAAAATTTAATCTGCGGTTTTTGTTCCAAATCCGAAGTTTTGCCGGTTAATTGTTACTAAAATAATTACTTGTGTTTTTAAATGTACATTAATTTTCGACAAAAATCAAGTCCAAAATTCAACGGAAAACAAAACCTCTGTCCGCCGCAAAAAAACGTACCTCAAAATGCGGCGGCCCGAAAGTTATGAAAACAACCTTCCCGCCGCCGGCCGGATACAAAAAAAGGACGCGTTGCAACGCCCTTTTTCGGATATTCAAAATAAGGTTAAAAGCTTTTTAAAATATATTCGCTGATTCTGGCCGCATAAAACGACGGATCGGAGATTGGTTCGCCCTCGGCGATTTTGGCCTGATCCAGCAACACTCTCGCCACTTCCTCCACTTTCAAGCGCAAGGCTTCGTCCCCCATGGCCTCGCTGAGTTTTACAATCAGCGGATGATAAGGGTTGATTTCCAGAATCCGGGTCGAGGCAAAAGCCGTCTGCTGCTGGTGATTGCGCATCAGCCGCTCCAGGTGAATGCTCATCTGTCCGTTTTCTACCGTCAGGCTGACCGGGCTGGTCGTCAGTTTTTCGGTAACCGTCACTTTGCCCACTTCGTCTTTGAACAGCTCCGTCATCAGTGCCGTCAGTTTCTCCAGACTGCCGGCCTCCGCCCGCCGTTCCCTGCGCTCGAAAGAAAGGTCCGCTTCGGCCTGCGAAACGTGCTTGACCGCTTTGCCCTTGTAATTGACCAGCGTCTGGGTCCAGAACTCGTCGATCGGATCGGTCAGCAGCAGCACTTCAATTCCCTTCTGCCGGAAGGCTTCCAGCTGCGGATTGTTGGCCAGCACCCTGACGTCGTCGCCGGTAATGTAATAAATTGCCTTCTGATCCTCTTTCATGCGGGAAACATACTGGTCAAGCGTCGTCATCTTTTCCGCGTCCGCGGTCGAATGAAACAGCGAGAGCGAAGCCACTTCCTCACGGTTGGCAAAATCTTCGTAAATGCCTTCCTTGAAAGCGACGCCGAAAGCCTGCCAGAACTTCAGATAATCTTCATAATTTTCGCTTTTCTTTTTCAGTTCTTTCAGCAGCCGGCCGACAATTCCGTGGCGGATTTTGGCCACCAGTGCGTTTTGCTGCAGCATCTCGCGGGAAATGTTAAGCGGCAGGTCGGAAGAGTCGACGATTCCCTTGACAAAGCGCAGATAAGAAGGCATCAGCTCTTCTACCTTGTCGGAAATGAACACCCGGTTGACGTAAAGTTTCAGCCCCTGTTTTCTGTCCGGCTGGAACAGATCGTACGGCTGGGTGGAAGGAATGTACAAAAGCCCCGTGTACTCAATGCTGCCTTCCGCCTTAAAATGCAGTGTCAGCCACGGATCGTCGAAATTGTGCGAAATATGCCGGTAAAAATCCTTGTACTGTTCTTCGGTAATTTCCGCCTTGTTGCGGGTCCATAACGCCGACGCCGAATTGACCGTTTCTTCTCCGGCCTCGCCCAGATTGAGCACAATCGGATAATTAATATGGTCGGAATAGGTGCGGATCAGATGGCGCAGGTAAATGGTATCGGTGAAATTCTTGTCGTCGTTTTTCAAAAACAGTTTGATTTCGGTACCGATGCCGGCCTTTTCCGCCTCATTGATTTCAAACCCGTCAACACCGTCGGAAATCCAGCGCCAGGCCTGTTCCTCGCCGGCTTTGCGGGTTACAATCTCCACTTTTTTCGCCACCATGAAAGCGGAATAAAAACCGACCCCGAACTGCCCGATCAGATCGGCGGGAGAACCGTTTTCCTTCATGTTGGCGACAAAGTCGGCGGTACCTGATTTGGCAATCGTTCCCAAATGATTGATCAGATCGTCCCGGTTCATGCCGATGCCGTTGTCGGCAATCGTCAGGGTGTTTTCCTTCTCGTCCGGGGTAATCGTGATTTTCAGCTCGCCGTTGCCTTTGGCGGCATCGGGCTTGGTCAGCTGAAGATATTTCAGTTTGTCGCAGGCATCGCTCGCGTTTGAAATCAACTCTCTTAAGAAAATATATTTTTCCGAGTAAAGGGAATTGATCACAATCCCCAGCATTTTGTTGACTTCGGCCTGAAAATTAATTTTTTCGCTCATAATCGAATTCTCCGTTTCTTCCCAAAAAGTTTCGTTACCTTATATATGGGGAAATATTTGCGCTTTCGCAAGTTTTCCCCTCCGATTTTTCGGTAAAAGACACTTTTTGCTTGATTTTATCGCAAATACGGCTAGATTGGGGGCTGAAATATTTTAAGCAACTCTTTTTTAGGAGACAAACAATGGTTTCTGTCGTTAATGACAATTGTATCAAATGCAAATCCTGCGCCGACGTATGCCCGGTAGACGCTTTCCGTGAAGGCGACACCCAGCTGGTCGTTGATCCGGATACCTGCATCAGCTGCGGCGTATGCATCTCCGAATGCCCGCAGGAAGCGATCCAGACCGAAGAAGAAGCCGACCCGCACTGGGTTGAGTTCAACGCCGAAAAAGCAAAAGTCTGGCCGAACGCCAACGAATAAATTTCGGGATTTTGACCTCCGCCCGCCGGCGGAGGTTTTTTTTTATGTTTTCCCGTCCTTCGCCCCGCCTGCCCGGCAGAATTTTTTCCTTGAAATCGGCCGAAGTTGTGCTATTGTGCGCTCAATCCGTTTACAAATTTTATGAAAGACAATGCAATGGAGCTGAGAAACATAGCGATTATAGCTCACGTTGACCATGGCAAAACCACATTGGTCGACGCCCTGTTAAAACAAAGCGGCACTTTCCGCGACAACCAGAAAGTTCAGGAATGCGCCATGGACTCCAACGAGCTGGAAAGAGAACGCGGCATTACCATCTTGTCCAAATGCACTTCGGTCGAATGGAACGGTACCCGCATCAACATTGTCGACACGCCCGGCCACGCCGATTTCGGCGGCGAAGTCGAACGCATCCTGTCAATGGTTGACGGTGTCATCCTTCTGGTTGACAGCTCCGAAGGCCCGATGCCGCAGACCAAATTCGTGCTCGGCAAGGCCTTAAAAGTCGGCCTGAAACCGATTGTCGTCATCAACAAGGCCGACAAGCCGGACGCCCGCGTCGACGAAGTCTTAAACGAAATCTTTGATCTTTTCGTCAGCCTGGATGCCGACGACGAACAGCTCGATTTTCCGGTTCTTTACGCCTCCGGCCGCAACGGCTGGGCGGTCAAAGACCTTGAACACGACGAGAAAAAAGACCTGAAGGTTCTTTTTGAACTGATTCTGTCCCATGTGCCGGCGCCGGTCTGCTATCCGGAAAAACCGTTTACCATGCTGGCCACCACGCTGGAAGCCGACAAGTTCATCGGCCGCCTGCTGACCGGCAAAATCCTCTGCGGCAGCGTCAGACCGGGCGACACGGTTAAAGCTCTCGACGGCAAAAACAACGAAATCGAGCGTTTCCGCATCACCAAAATCCTCGCTTACCGCGGCCTGGCCCGCCAGAGTCTGGAAGAAGCCCATGCCGGCGACATCGTCGCCATAGCCGGCGCGGTAAAAGCCACCGTTGCCGATACCGTCTGCGACTTTTCCGTCACCGAAGCGCTTGAGGCTCAGCCGATCGACCCGCCGACGCTGGTGATGACCTTTTCGGTCAACGATTCTCCGCTGGCCGGCCGCGAAGGCGACAAAGTTACCTCGCGGATGATTGCCGAACGGCTGAAAAAAGAAGCGGAAGGCAACATCGCGCTCAAAATCACCACTTCCCCCAACAACGATTCCTTTGAAGTTGCCGGCCGCGGCGAACTGCAGCTGGGCGTTTTGATCGAAACCATGCGCCGCGAAGGCTTCGAACTTTCCATTTCCCGTCCGCGGGTGGTTTTCCACAAGGGCGAAAACGGCGAAGTGCTGGAACCGGTTGACGAAGTGGTAGTCGACGTTGACGAGGAATTTTCCGGCACCGTGGTCGAAAAACTCGGCTCCCGCCGTGCCGAACTGGTGGAAATGATTCCCTCTCAGGCCGGCGGCAAAGTCCGTCTGATTTTCCACGCGCCCACCCGCGGCCTGATCGGTTACCATTCCGAATTTCTGACCGACACCCACGGCACCGGCGTCATGAACCGCAGCTTTTACGATTATGAACCGTTCAAGGGCGAAATTGAAGGCCGCCGCAACGGCGTATTGATCTCAAGCGAAAACGGCACCGCCATCGCCTATTCGCTGTGGAAACTGGAAGACCGCGGTCCGATGTTCATTGACCCCAACGTTCCGGTCTACGTCGGCATGATCATCGGCGAACACACCAAGCCGAACGATCTGGAAATCAATCCCTGCCGTTCCAAACAGCTGACCAACATCCGCGCCGCCGGCAAGGACGAAGCCATTTCGCTCACCCCGCCGCGGCGGATCACGCTGGAAGAAGGGCTCTCCTACATTCAGGAAGACGAACTGCTGGAGGTAACGCCCAAAACCATCCGCCTGCGCAAACGGATTCTTGACCCGATTCTGCGCAAACGTTCGGCCAACAAGATTGCCTGATATTATTATAAGCAGCCCGCATAAAAGGGCTGCTTATATTTTCTAAAAATTCTTGCGCCGGATTTTGAATTAGCGTATGTAAAGTATATATTGCAACAGAAGGGAAAACCATGCGTAACACCAACAGAAAAAACAACCAGCTGCGTAATATTGAGCTGATTTGCGACTACAACCCCTACGCGGAAGGTTCCTGCCTGGTAAAATTCGGCAACACCCACGTGGTCTGCACCGCCAGCGTCGAGGAAAAAGTGCCGAACTGGCTGAAAGGCCAGAACAAGGGCTGGATTACCGCCGAATACGGCATGCTTCCGCGCGCCAACCGGGTGCGGGTGCCGCGCGAGTCCAAGTCCCCCTCCGGCCGCACGCAGGAAATCCAGCGGCTGATCGGACGTTCGCTCCGGGCGGTGGTTGACTTAAGCAAAATGAAAGACATTTCGGTCTGCATCGACTGCGACGTCATTCAGGCCGACGGCGGCACCAGAACCGCATCGATCACCGGCGGCTTTGTTGCCCTCTATCTGGCGATGGAAAAACTGGTTGCCCGCAAAAAACTTGAAGTTAACCCGATTCGCGAGTTTGTTGCCGCCGTTTCCTGCGACATTTTCGCCGGAGAAAAAATTCTCGACGTCGATTATGAGGAAGATTCCCACGCCCAGGTCGACATGAACTTTGTGCTGACCGAAAGCGGAAAAATCGTCGAAATTCAGGGCACCGCCGAAGAACTGCCGTTTGCGGAAGAAGATTTCGGCGAGCTGATGGCCCTTGCCAAAGAAGGAATTAAACAATTGATTGCCGAACAAAAGAAAGTTTTAGGAGTGAAGTAAATGAAATTAACCAAATTGGTCGTTGCCAGCCACAATGACGGCAAAGTTGCGGAAATAAAAGCCCTGCTTGCCCCTTTGCATATTGAAGTGCAGTCTGCCAAGGAACTGCGGCTGGGTGACGTTGAAGAAACCGGAAAAACTTTTGAAGAAAACGCTAAAATCAAAGCCAACGCGCTGAGTTTGATGTGCGGCCTGCCCTGCCTGGCAGACGATTCCGGCCTCTGCATCGACGCGCTCGACGGCCGTCCGGGCGTTTACTCCGCCCGCTATGCCCCCGACCGCGATTTCAAACAAGGGATGGAAATGTTGTTAAAAGAAATCAGCGAATCCGGCAAAGAAAGCCGCAAGGCACATTTCTCCTGCTGCATGGCGCTGGCCTGCCCCAACGAGAAGGTAAAGCTGTTTGAAGGCCGGGTTGACGGCGAAATTGCCGAAGAACCGCGCGGCGACAAAGGATTCGGCTACGATCCGATTTTCATCCCCGAAGGCTATCAGCAAACCTTTGCCGAACTCGGCGACGAAGTCAAAAACCAGATTTCCCACCGCCGCCGTGCGCTGGAAAAATTCATCAGGGAAATAAAATAACCCGGAAAGAAAAAAATTGGCTGTAAACGTCCGCAACATCCCGGCCGGTTTCAGCCCGGTCGACACAATCGCCGCCCTGCTGCTCGAAGAGAGCGGCGGCTGTGATCTGACCGACACGTTGGTATTGCTGCCCAACCGCCGCGCCTGCCGCGAACTGAGCGACGCCTTTGTCCGCTTAAACGGCATGCAGCCGACCATCCTGCCGCGCATTCAGCCGCTCGGCGATCCCGATGAAGACGAATTCTTTTTTGCCGACAGTCTGCCGCAGGCAGCAGAGCTGGCGCCGGCCGTTTCCCCGGTTGAGAGAACACTGTTGTTTACCCGGCTGATCGCCGCCCGCCAGCAGGAACTGACCGGCGGCGGCGGATCACTGGCACAGGCGGCTTATCTGGCCGGCGAGCTGGGACGCCTGCTCGACGCCGTCGAAAGCGAAGAACTGGCTTTCGACGCATTATCCGGCCTGGTGCCCGAAGAATATGCCGCCCACTGGCAGAAAACGCTGGATTTCTTAAAAATAATCACCGAATATTTCCCGCAGATTCTGGCCGAACGGGGTTTTTCCAACCCGGCGGCGAGAAGAACCGCGCTTTTGAAAATGCAATGCGCCCTGTGGCGGCAGACGCCGCCTTCCGGCCGCGTCGTCATTGCCGGCACCCCCGGCGCCTTTCCCGCGGTCCGCGAACTGATCAAAACGGTTGCGGAAATGCCCTCCGGAACAGTGTATTTAAACGATTTGGACCGTTGCTTGGACGAACATTCGTGGCAGCTGATCGACGAATCTCACCCCCAGTACGAAATCAGGCAGCTGCTTGATTATCTCGGCCTGACGCGGGAACAGGTTGCCGATGCCGTACCGGCGACCGCTTCGGGACGGGAAAAGCTGATTTCGGAAACCATGCGGCCGGCCGCCGCCACCGACCGCTGGCGGGAAATCTCCGCGCAAACCTTTCCGGCAGAAGCTCTGAACGGTGTTCACCTGATCAGTTGCCGGGAATTCCGCGAAGAAGCGCTGACGGTTGCCGCAATTATGCGCCACACGCTGGAAACACCGGAAAAAACTGCCGCCCTGGTCACCTCCGACCGCAACCTGGCGCGCCGCGTGGCTGCCGAACTCCGGCGCTGGGACATAAACGTCGACGATTCCGCCGGCCGGCCGCTGACGCAGACCCCCGTCGGCATTTTTCTCCGGCTGGTCGCCGAATGCTGTGAAAAACCGGACGACGACGTCTCCCTGCTCGGCCTGATGAAACATCCGTTTGCCGCCGCCGGCGGCAGACCGGCGGTCTTCCGCGCCCGTATCCGCGAATATGAAAGAAAAGTTCTCCGCGGCGGGGAAAAAGACGAAACGGCGGAATCCTTCATCCGGGAAAAAAAGGAACTTCTGCGCCCGTTGTTCGAACTCTGCCGGCAGCCGCAGGCCGATTTCCGGGAACTGCTCCGCGCCCATCTGCAAACGGCGGAAAGTCTGGCTGCCGACGACGAAAAAGGCGGCGCCGAAAAATTATGGAAAGGAGATGACGGCGAAGCCGCCGCCCTTTTCTTTTCCGCTCTTCTGGAAAACGCGGAAACTCTCCCGATCATCAAACAAAACCAATACGGTGATTTTATTGCTTCGCTGATGTCGTCGGTAACCGTCCGGCCGAAATACGGCACTCACCCGCGGCTGAAAATTCTCGGTCCGATCGAAGCCCGTTTAAGCGGTTTTGACACCGTCATCATCGGCGAAGTCAACGAAGGCGCCATGCCGGCAGCCGCTCCTGCCGGTGCCTGGATGTCGCGGCCGATGAAAAAGCAGTTCGGCCTGCCGCTGCCGGAAAAAGCCGTCGGCGTTACCGCCCGTGACTTTGCTCATCTGCTGGCGCAAAAAGAGGTTTATCTCACCCGCGCCGAACGCGTCGGCGGCACTCCGATGACCAAATCGCGCTGGTGGATGCGGCTGGAAACCGTACTGACCGCCGCCGGCATCAACCCCGCCGTTCTTGCCGACGACGTCTACCCGCAAACCGCCGCTTTCCTCGACCGGCCGCGTACTTTTGCGCCGATCAGGCCGCCGATGCCCAAGCCGCCGCTCGCCGCACGGCCGCGGGAACTGTGGGCAAACGCGATCGAAAACCTGATGCGCGACCCCTATATCATTTTTGCCAAACATATTCTCAAGCTGAAACCCCTGGAAGAACTCAACCGCAAACCGGGCATTATTGACCTCGGCATTATTGTTCACGCGGTGCTGGAAAAATTCAACCGCCGTTTTCCCGGACAGCTTCCCGACAACGCGGAAGAAATCTTAACCCAAATCGGCCGGCAGGAATTTGCCGCTGCCGGCATTGACGAACAAACGCTCGCCTTCTGGCAGCCGGCGCTCGACAAGATCGTCCGCTGGGTATTGGACAAGGAAAACGGTTACCGCCGGGAAATTTCCCGCGTCTTCTGCGAAGCCGAAGGCCGTTACGACTTCGAAGCGCCGGGCGGAACTTTCACCGTCGGCGCCAGAGCCGACCGCATCGACCTGACCGTTGACGGCAAAATCAACGTCATCGACTACAAGACCGGCCGCGCGCGGACCAAGAAGGAAATTTCCGCCGGCTATGCCCCGCAGCTGCCGATCGAAGGCATTATTGCCTTAAACGGCGGATTCGCCGGAATTTCCGCCGCGGAAGTCAACTCTCTCCGTTACTGGCGGCTGGGCAAAGAAGAAATCTGCGTCGACGAAAAAATCAACGAAATTCTGGAACGCAATCTGGAAAACATCAAACGGCTGATCGCGGTATTTGACAACGAAGACAAACCTTACCTGACCCAGCCGAACCCAAAATACGCGCCGGCTTATTCCGATTATGAGCATCTGTCGCGGATCAAAGAATGGGGAGCAAACGACCGCCATGAAGACTGAAGCCCGAACAACCGAACAACAACGCCGAAAACTGGGAGAGCTGGCTACCGCCGAGCAGCGCCTGGCGGCAGATCCGACGCTTTCGGTCTGGGTCAACGCCTCGGCCGGCACCGGCAAAACCAAAGTGCTTTCCGACCGGGTTTTGCGGCTGCTGCTGGCAGGCGTTAACCCCGGCAGACTGCTGTGCCTGACTTATACCAAAGCGGCGGCGGTGGAAATGAGCGCCCGCGTTTCCAAAAAATTGAGCGGCTGGGCAGTCGCTTCCGAACAGGAACTGGAAAACGAACTGGACAAGCTCTACGGCACTCTGCCGCAGGATCAAAAACAGGCGGAGGAACTGAAAGCCCGCGCCCGCAAATTGTTTGCGGTGCTGCTCGACACGCCGGGAGGCATTAAAATCCAGACCATTCACAGCTTTTGCCAGGAAATACTGAAAAGATTTCCGCTTGAGGCCGGTGTTTCCCCGTATTTTGAAATTATGGACGACCGTGCGGCGGCTGAGGCGGCGGAAGAAATCAAAAACCGGCTGATCGCTGAAATCCGCGGCAATCCCGGCAGCCCGGCCGCCGAAGCGATGGCCTTTCTGACCGAAAACGTCAGCGAACTGAAATTTCCCGAAATCATCGGTACCATCATCAATGAGCGCGGCAAAATCAGCCGGCTGTTCAAACGCTGGTCATCAGCCGGCGAACTGCTAGCCGCCCAGGCCGCCCGGCTGGGCGTTGCACCCGACGCGGACGAACGGGAACTGAATCGTCTCTTTTTTGACGCTCTGCCGCGGGAAGAGCTGAAAACTCTGCTGGCCGCCTGGCTCAAAAGCGGCGTTCGTTTTGCCCGGCGGGCGGAAAAACTGGCCGCCGCTTTGCAAAATTCCGCACCGGAAGACTTTACCGACTATGCCGGCACTTTCCTCGGCAGCGACGGCGAAGCCTACAAAACCGTTGCCGCCAAAGCGGTGCTGGAAAACAACCCGCGGCTGGCGGAAATTTTTGCCGAAGAAGCCGCACGGGTACGGGAACAAACCGAAAAACAAAAAGCACTCAGGGTTTTTCTGGCCACCAAAGCCGTCGTCGTTCTTGCCGGAGAACTGACCAAAGGTTACGAAAACTATAAACAGGCGCATGCCCTGATGGACTACAACGACATGATCCTGCTTACCCGGCGGCTGCTTGACGACCGGGAAGCTGCCCGCTGGGTACTGTTCAAACTCGACGGCGGCATTGACGACATCCTGATTGACGAAGCGCAGGACACTTCTCCCGACCAGTGGGCAATCATCCGCGCCGTCAGCGAAGAGTTTTTTGCCTCCGAAGACGGCCGGCGCCGCACCGTTTTTGCCGTCGGTGACCGCAAACAGTCGATTTACAGTTTTCAGGGGGCGGATCCCGACAAGTTCGACGAGATGCGCCGCTATTTCGCGCAAAAAACCGACAGGTTTAAACAGGTTGACTTACAGGTTTCCTTCCGTTCGACCCCGGCGGTGCTGGACACCGTCAACCGTTTGTTTTCCGATCCGAAAGTTTCCGCCGGCGTCGCTTCCGCGGACGAAAAACCGATTCACGTTCCCTTCCGCCGGGGAGAAGGCGGCGAAGTCGAACTGTGGGAACTGGTCGAACCGGAAGAAGGCGAAAACGCCGACGAATGGCAGCCCCCGGTCGAACACGAAAACGCCCCCACCACCGGCACCCGGATGGCGCGGATGATCGCGGAAAAAATCCATGCCATGGTTGCCGGCGGCGAAATGCTCGTTTCCCGCGGGAGACCGCTGCGTTACAGCGATTTTCTCATTCTCGTCCGCAGCCGCGACGCTTTTTGCGAAGAACTGATCCGCGAATGCAAAAAGGCGGGCGTCCGCATCGCCGGCATCGACCGCATCCGCCTGCTTGAACAAATTGCCGTGCAGGATCTGGTCAGCCTCGGCAAATTTCTGCTGCTGCCGGAAGACGATCTCAGTCTGGCCGAGGTTTTGAAATCACCTTTGTTCGGGCTTGACGACGACGACCTGTTCAAACTCTGCTACCGCCGGTCCGGCAGCCTGTGGAAAAGCCTTGAACAGTGTTCGGATTATGCTGCGGCGGCAGAAACCTTAAAGCGGCTGATGAACATGGCCGACTATGTGCGTCCGTTTGAGCTTTATTCGGAAGTGCTCGGTGTTTTGCATGGCCGACGTCTTTTTGCCGAAAGAATGGGCAGCGAGGCGGAAGACGGACTGGACGAATTTTTGAACCTGGCCGCCGCTTTTGAACAGAACCATATCGCTTCGCTGCAAAAATTCATCGAATGGTTTGAAAGCGACGACGTCGAAATCAAACGCGAGGCGGAAGCCGGCGGCGGCGATCTGGTGCGGCTGATGACCGTCCACGGATCAAAAGGCCTGCAGGCGCCGGTGGTGATTCTGCCCGATACCGCGCGGGTGCCTCAGTGTAAAAGGGAAGCCGGCATTCTCTGGGACGACGACGGCCTGTTCTTCTACCCCTCTTCGTCCGCCGACTACGAAAAAAACTGCGACCGGATGAAAGAGAAGCAAAAGCAAAAAACCGCCGAGGAATACCGGCGGCTGATGTATGTCGCCCTCACCCGCGCCGAAGACCGGATGATCGTCTGCGGCTGGCGAAAAGCCCGCAAACCGGCCGACGACAGCTGGTACAACCTGTTTAAAAACAGCTTCGAAAGCATCTCCGAACTCAACCCGGCCGACGGCATCCGCCGGCACGTTTCGCCGCAGCTGATCAAAACCGCGGAAGAAAAACAAACGGCCGCCGCGGAAAACTCCTTTTCTTTCGCGTCATGGACCGAAACGCCGGCGCCGGCCGAAAGTCCGCTTTCGCGCCCGCTGACGCCTTCCCGGCCGGAAGAAGACGAACCGGCGGTATTTTCTCCGCTTGCGGCGGCCGGCCGCGGCAAACCGTTCAAACGCGGCTCGCTCATCCACCGTCTGCTGCAGTTTCTGCCGCAGACGGAAAAAAGCCGCCGCGAAAGCGACGCTTCCGCCTTCGTTGCCCGCCATGCGCCGGAAGCAAACGACGAAGAACGCGAAAAAATCGTCCGTGAAGTACTTTCCCTGCTGGACAACCCGGATTTCGGCAGCGTTTTCGGTCCGCAGTCAAAAGCCGAAGTGCCGGTGATGGGCGTGGTCAGCGGCAAAATCGTTTCCGGCCGCATCGACCGCCTGATCGTAGAACCCGGACGGGTCGTCATCGTCGATTTCAAAACCAACCGGCCGGCCGCCGCCTGCCCGGCCGAAGTTCCGGAAATATACCGCCGGCAGCTTGCCGCCTACCGTTCCCTGCTTGAACGAATTTATCCGGACAAAAAAATTATCTCTCTGATTCTGTGGACAAATACCGCCCGGCTGATGGCGGTGGAATAAATCTCGGAAAATTTAGGGGTTGTTTTTATATTATAAACCTTTAATATGACTTTTATCGTACCTATATAATGAACACTACAGTATCAGAGAAAGGAAAAAACATGCAATCGATTAATGATTCCCAGTTTGAAAACGAAGTCTTAAACAGCAAAGGTCTGGTTCTGGTTGATTTTTGGGCGGAATGGTGCGGCCCCTGCCGTCAGCTCGGTCCGATTCTGGAAGAAGTCGGCAAAGCCATGGGCGACAAGGTCAAAATCGTCAAAATGAACGTTGACGAAGCGCCCGACACCGCCGCCGGCTACGGCATCCGCAGCATCCCGACCATGTTTCTGTTCAAGGACGGCAAACAGATCGACACCAAAATCGGTCTGAATCCGCAGTCGGCAATCGTTTCCTGGATCGAAGCCAACAGCTGAAAACGGCTTTTTTCAATAAACCTCAAACAAAAAAAGAGTCGGCAAGGCTCTTTTTTTGTTGCCAATTCCGACAAATGTCTTAAGCTTAAAAAAAACAAACGGAAAAAACGGCCATGGACGGACAACAGCAGATAAAACGGCAGCCGGCGACAGGCGGAACATTCGCCCGCTTTAACATGCGTGCTTTCATTTTCAATTCGTTTTACTATTTTTATCACGGCATTCGCAGCGACCGGTTCTGGCTTTTCTTTTCGGCAACACCGGTCTTGACATATCTGCTGCTGAAAACCGGTCTTCCCGTCATTGCCGCCGCAACCGCCGCCGTTTTGGCGGTGCGTATCATCGCCGCTTTTCGCGCCGACGGAGACATTCAGCGGCAACGGGAAGAAAACGCATATCCGCCAAAAGAAACACCAACTCCCTGGTTTTCCGTTTCCCTCACCAGAGTGCTGCTTTTTTCCGTCGTCACCTTTGACCTCTATTCGCTTTATCTGGCTTACAAAAACTGGCAGGCCGTCCGCGACGGCAACCGGCAATATCATATCTCGCCGTTTCTTCGCGGCTGGCTCCTCGGCATCGTTTTCGTCATTCCCCTTTTTCTGCGGATGAGAAAAAGCTTTGTCGCCGTCAAGCGGAAAACGACCGTTTTCGACGTCTGCGCCTTCTTGTACATTACCTTGACAGTCGCCGCTTTTGTCGTCCGCCACTACATGATCGTCAACGTCAACTTTTCCCTTTTCAATCTCCTGATCGTCCTCCGGCTTTTAAAAATCCTGTGCCTGCTGCCGCTGCAAAAAAACATCAACGATTATAACCTTATTCTTGATCCCGAAAGCCGTCTGCTGAAAAAGTTTCTTCCCGGAGAAATCGCGCTGGCAGCGGCCGCGGCGGCATTATTCATAAGCTATTACAATTTCAGCGACCGCTTTGCCATTCGCAATTTTTACCGCAACTTTGACCGCCAAACCAGAAACGAAATCATCAACAGCTATATTTTCAGGCGGGCCTACCCGGAAATCTGCGAAAAATACGGCTATCGGCTGAAAAACTACGGTCAGACCTTTGAGCGCGTTTATCAAAAGGAACTGGCTTCGCTGGCGCGAAAGCTGAAAGACAAAAACATAACCGTGGAAGAAGCCTGGAGTTACGGCGGACGTTATATGCCCGAAATCATGAGCCGGCGGCTGGAAAAAGAACTGATCGACGTAAGCGGGGAAATGTTCGGCACCCCCTCTTCGGACACACGGAAAAACATGCGCCATTTTTGCTCTTTCATTGACATGAGCGCCGAACTGGTCATTAAAAAACAGCTGAACAAATGACGTCCCGGCTTTTGTCCGGCAAATTATTTTTTACAGCCTTAAAACTACAAAAAAGGAAAATTTCCATGAAACTGCAGGAAAAATTGAAATTATATCAGGAAACATTGAAAAAAGACGAACCGACAAACGCTTTCAACCCCTGGGCTTTCATTTTCAATTCCTTTTATTACTTCTACCATGATGTTTCTTTCGGCAAATTTCTTGCTTATTTTCTCGCCACGCCGTTACTGTTTATCCTGTTCGTGCTCCTGAAAGCAACTCCTGCCGCGGCGTTTTTTACGGCCGTTCTCGCCGTCCGCACCGTTGCCGGCTTCCGCGCAAACATCGACCTGAAAAAACACATGAAAGAATTTGTCGACAAATATAAAAACGTCGATTTTAATCCCCAACCGGTCGTCTATTTCTCAGTTCCCCTTACCCGTCTGTTTTTCGCCTCGCTGATCAGTTTCGGCCTTTATGATGTTTATTGGGCTTATAAAAACTGGCAGGCCGTCCGCCGCTGCGGCAGGGAATACAACATCATTCCGTTCTGCCGCAGCTGGCTTTTCGGCATTTTTTTCATTTTTCCGCTGTTTTTAAGAATGAAAAAAAGTTTTGAACAAACCGTACCGGTCGGCAAAGGTTTCGTTTTTTGCGCAACGGCATACTTTCTTCTTTACATCGCCGGCGCCGTCGCCGGCCAAATATCGAACAATTCCGACACCGTAACCGTCGCCATGGTCATCTCAGACTTTACGCTGGCGCTGTTTTCCGCACTCTGTCTGCTGCCGATACAAAAAGCGGTCAACCGCCACAATCAAAAACTAAGTCCCGGCAACAAACCTCTGAGCAAATTTTTATTCGGAGAAAAAATAACAATATCCGTTTCCCTTCTGTTGACAGTTTTGTCTTTCGTTATCGGCTATAAAAAAGAAAGCGGGGAATCTTTTTTCAACCAGACTGAAAATATGTTTCTTACCACCATGTATGTTCACGAACAGGTATATCCGGAAATTTGCAAAAAACACGGTTACGAAATGCGCCGATATCCTGAAATTTTCCGCCGCATATTTTCCGCCGAACGCTCACGTATTGAACAAACATTGAAGAGCAGGGACATTTCCCCGACAGAATTTTGGAATCAGATTCCCGAAAAATATCGGACGAAAATCTTTGCCCGACTTGAACAAACCATGCTTGAAATCAGCGGGGAAACAAAAGCGCAATATCCGCAAAACCTTTTAGCGACGGTTACCGGACTTTGCACCTATATGGATGAGAACGCCGAACAGGTCATCCGCAAACAAATTTCAACAAACTAAAATTCAAAAGGAAAGAAAAAAAATCTTCCTCTTTTTTTTGCCGGTTTTGTTCATATATACAAGCAAAACGGGGAACATTCATGCTTTGGATCATCGACGGGCTGATTTACGGCTTTTTTACGGCTGTTTATACCATTTTCAACCAGCACTACAAGCTGAACGCTTACCTGCTGGGCATGTGGCGCGGCTGGGGAATCGCCTTATGTTTTGCCCCGTTTCTTTACTTTCTGGGTTTTCCGTCTTCCGCTTACTACTGGTTTCTGCTCATCATGCAGGGACTGATGATTGCCGTTTACGATTCTCATTTGTTTTTTGCCTCCGCACGGTACGGCGCCGGTCCCACTTCCCGGGTCATGGCGCTGACGGCCATGGTTACCACCCTTTTCTGGTGGTTTCTGACGCCGGAAAGTTTTCTCAAACTGCTTGACAACGGCACTTTGGTCATCACCATTATCCTGCTGCTGTTCGGTTTCACCGTCTGTTATTGGCAGATGATCAAATCCCCGGTTTCCCAAGAGCTTGTCAACTATATGATTCCCGCCATCCTGTCGCTTTCCGGCATGAGTATCGCCACCAGGGAAATCGCCTCTTTCGGCACCACCGCCTGGAGCGGCATCACCTATTATCTGACAATTGCCGTTTTCGTCAGCGGCAGCGTCAACGCCTGGTGGTATGTCCGAAGCGTCAAGCCCGGTTTTTCCGGTTTCTTCCGCCAGGTTTTCTCGCCGCGTATGATCAGGATCGGTTTCTACGTCGTCAGTTTCAGCGCGGCGCTCATCACCGCCAAAAACCTGGCGCTGAGAACGGCCCCCAACCCCGGCTATGTCATCGCCCTGCTTCTCACCTCGCCGCTTTTCGTTTTCGGCCTCAACAAATACAACAAAATCCCCGATGACATTTCAATCAGGGAAGGCTTTCTGATGATCGCCTTTCTGGCGGCGCTGATGATCCTCGTCACCGGCAATTTCGGCGTCAACGATTGACAAAAGTCTTTGTTTTCTGATAAAATTCAATTTAATCAAAATTAACGGAAAGCACCGGCAATGACTGACAGAAAAATATCGGAACAAAATATGGAAACTTTGCTGAAACATGGGTTGGAAACCAAAAATGACAAAGGACAGACGGCTTTGCTGCTTGCTTGCGAAAACGGCAGTTTCGAAAAAGCCCGGGAACTGATCGGCAAGGGAGCAAACGTAAACGTGCGCGACAACAACGGCCGCACCCCGATCATGATCGCCTGCGAAAAAGGACAAACCGACTTGCTCATATTTCTGTTGTCCAACGGCGCCGAAGCTTCGGTACTTGTCAATTCTACCCTGCTTACCCGGGAGTTTTTGAAGGAACATCCCGAACTGGTCAAGTTTCTCGTCAACGGCGGCGACAAAGCCGAAACTCTTTCTGCCGCACCGGCTTTTCTTTTTTCTTCGCAGGCGGCCGATTTCAAAGCCGTCAGCGAATATCTCGCCAGCGGCGGCAACGCCGACGCCGTCAATGCTGCCGGACAAACCGCCCTGATGCTGACGGCGGCAAACGACGACGCCAAATGCGTCGAATTGTTGATCGGCAACGGCGCAAACGTAAACCTCCGGGACAAAGACGGCCGTACGGCATTAATGTACGCCGTACAAAAAGGCTGTGACAAAGCCGGCGAACTGCTGCTTAAAAACAAGGCCAACCCCAATCTGCAGGACAAAGACGGAAAAACGGCCCTGATGTTTGCCGCGGAACAGGGAAAACTGACTTCAACAGAAATGCTGGTCAAATATGAAGCAGACATCACCCTGACCGACAAAAACGGGCAAAACGCATTAATGATCGCCGCTGCCGAAGGACAAACCGACATTGTTCGTTTTCTGGCCGAAGACTGCCGGGAAGAAAAGGCAAAAGACGCCGCAAACCGGCAACAGGACACTCCCGGCAATAACAAACCGCGTCCCGCATATGCCGTTAAAAAAGCCGTTGACCTCAACGCCCGCGACAACGACGGCAATACCGCCCTGATGCTCGCCGCCCGCAACGGACATGCGGAAACGTTTCAAATTCTCGCCCGGCAAAAATCCGTCGATTTTACCGTAACGAACCGTGCCGGACAAAACATCGTCGACATTATCAAAGCAAGCAACGACAATCGTCTGAAAAAACTGCTGGAAGAAAACGAAGAAATCAAACGTCAGACGACGGAGAAAAAACAAGCCGCCGTCCTCAAAGTCGAACAGCACTTATGCAAAATCCGCCAAAATCTGGGAATCCAAAAAAATCAACCGGATTACCCTGCAGAGGAAAACCGGCGGCAAACGGCCGACAACCGTTTGAACTTCCGGACAAACGGCGGCGAATTCGGCGACAGACAAACAACCCGTTAAAAACATACCGGGCATTCGGCCGCACATTTTTCCGACAAGGCAAAAAAATTACGCACCAGAGTCCTGCTCCTTTATAAAAAGAGGTTCATGACTTATTAAATTTTTCGTTCTGAGATTTTCAACTGACGTTTTATCAACTGATAGTCATAAAATGCATGAACCGTTTCAATACGTTACAATTTAACTTCTTTAACGGAACAGAATAATCCGTTTTCACGGGTATCCCCGATAAACCGGAGGATCCAAAACAGCCGCCGGCCTTACGGACTGACCATGATCAAAGGCATGGGGCGGCATTGTCCCGGCGCTAAAGCGTTCGACCCCGGGAAAACCCGGGATTTTCCGTCAGACATGCAACCCGGCTGACGCAAAAGGCGCTAACTGTTCCGAGCCGCGTTCACGCTGTCCGAAGGCTGCGCAAGCCTGACCGGAACAATACGTCTTGCATCCGCCTGCCGGCGCAGACCTTTAACGCATAAAACAAACGGGGAAATTTTTCAACTCCCCCGTTTGCCGCAATTCCCGGTTTACAGTATCTCGCGTTTGCCGGTATGGTCGGCCGGCGACAAAACGCCTTCCTCCTCCATCCGCTCAATCAGCACCGCGGCACGGTTGTAACCGATCCTCAGACGCCGCTGCACATAGCTGATGGAAGTTTTTTTGTCGTTGCGGACAATCGCCACCGCCTGATTGTAAAGGTCGTCGTCGCTGCTGCCGCCGCCCATCGCCGTCTTGTCGAAGACCGAACCGCTGTCTTTGACGTTCAATTCGCCTTCGGTCACGCCCTCAACATACTCCGGCTCTTTCTGCGCTTTCAGGAACTCGACGATTTTTTCCACTTCCTGATCCTTGACGAACGAACCGTGTACGCGGATCGGTCGTTGACCGGCCGGCATATAGAGCATGTCGCCCATGCCGAGCAGCTGCTCCGCTCCCTGTTCGCCGAGAATGGTGCGGCTGTCGATCTTGGAAGTGACCTGAAAACTGATACGGGTCGGGAAGTTGGCTTTGATTACGCCGGTAATGACGTCAACCGACGGTCTTTGCGTCGACAAAATCAGGTGAATGCCGGCCGCGCGCGCCATCTGCGCCAGACGCTGAATCGCCGCTTCCACTTCCTTGCCGGCCACCAGCATCAGATCGGCCATTTCGTCGACCACGACCACAATATACGGCAGCGGAGTCAGATCCAGCTCCTGCTCTTCAAAAAGCGGCGCCCCGGTATCTGGATCAAAACCGGTCTGCACCGTGCGCACGCAGCGTTCCCCGCTGGCCCGCAGTTCCGCAAGCTTTTTGTTGTAACCGGAAATGTTGCGGACATTGAGCTGAGCCATCGCCCGGTAGCGGTCTTCCATTTCCTTGACCGCCCATTTCAAACCGAGAACCGCTTTGGCCGGATCGGTAATCACCGGCGTCAACAGATGCGGAATGCCGTTGTAAACCGAAAACTCCAGCATTTTCGGGTCGATCATGATCAGTTTGCATTCATCCGGCCGCATCCGGTACAAAAGCGACAGAATCATCGAATTCATACCCACCGATTTGCCCGAACCGGTGGTACCGGCTACCAGCAGGTGCGGCATTTTGGCCAGATCGGCATAAACGTTTTCGCCGCCAATGTCTTTGCCCAAAACCACGTTAAGGGCATTCTTGCTGTCCTGAAAACCTTCGCCCTCGAACAATTCGCGCAGCCAGACGATCTCGCGGGTGGTGTTCGGCAGTTCGATGCCGATGGTGTTGGAACCGGAAACCACCGCAATCCGCACCGAAACCGCGGACATCGAACGGGCAATGTCGTCGGCCAGGCCGATCACCCGCGCCGTTTTGGTACCGGGCGCCGGTTCCAGTTCATAGAGGGTAACCACCGGACCGGGACGGATCTTGACGATTTTGCCGTTGATGCCGAATTCCTGCAAAACGTTCTCCAGATCCTGAGCGATTTTCTGCAAATCCTTTTCGCTCATCGCGGTACCGGCGGATTTGACTTTCGGCGCCGTCAGCAGAGAAACGTCCGGATAGCGGTAACCGTCGTCGCTTTTTGCGCTTTTCCCCACCGTTTTGACCGTCTGAGCCTTAACCGCGGCGGCCTTTTCAACCGGCGCGCCCGCCGTCGGGGAAGTATCTTCCTTTTCATCCCTGACTTTCGGCTCCCGTCTTTCCTTTTTTGCCCTGCCCGCCGGTTTCGCGGCTTTCGGCGCCGGTATCATTCTTTTGACCAAAGGCGGCAAAGCGGCCAGCATCCGGCCGGTCAGACGAATCCCCCGCCAGACCAGAACCGCCGCGTTTTTAATCCCCCGCCGCCATTGTCCGGCGGTAACGTCCACCGTATAACTGAAAGCCGCCAGCATAACCAACGACGCGACGGCGGCAACGGTTTCCCGGCGAAAAGGAAATTCAGGCACGACCGCAAACAGACGGATATTGAGCATTCGTCCGATCACGCCGCCCAAAGGCATTGCAAAACGGACAAAATCAAAACACATCATCGCCGCCGCAATTCCCAGCAGCCAGACGATAAAATGCAGCCAGAACAGCCTGATGTCTTCAAGCAGGCAAAGACGATAGCCCCATACCATCACCGGAATCACGAACAACGGCAGCGCCAGTCCCGAAAAGGTAAGAATCACGGCCGCCGCGCTGGCACCCGGGTAGCCGAACAGATTGCGGATATTGTCGGCCGCCAGATTAAAGGAACTGTCTGCCGGAGAATAAAAGCACACGGCCGCCAGCAACAGCCAGCCGGCGGCAATCAGCAGCAGCCCGTATACCCGCCGGCTGAACTTGTTCAACAGGGTTTTCTCTTTTTCCTTCTTTTTTTTAGCCATAGCGATACTTTCGCCTTCCCAAACGTCAGTGCTGGCAGAAGCGGCCGTCGGCCATTTTGATCATGATCGAACGCTTGATGTCGTTGATCACCGCTTTTTTCTTTTCCGCTTCGTAAGGTTCCGAATGTCCGTCCCACACCGTCCCCGGCCAGTCCGGATCGCCTTCGAAACGGGCGATGACATGGACATGCAGCTGCGGCGTTTTGTTGCCGATCATTGCCACGTTGGTCTGCGCGGGTTTAAACAATTCGCTCATCACCTCTTCGCAAAGGGCTATTTCCCGCATCAATTGCAGCCGCTCCTCCATGGTCAGAAACGTCATGTTTTTAACCTTTTCCCGCCGCGGAACGAGAAAAATCCACGGATAATGACGGTTGTCTTCAAACAACACCCGGCACAGTTTCATGTCAACGACAAAATCCTTGGCGGCCAGACCCGGCACTAATTCAAACATAGTCATTTCTCCATATTTTTTGAGCAAATTCCGTTGCCCGCGATTATAGTCGTTTAAACCTTTATCTTAAGTTAACAAACCGTTTTTAAACTTGACTTTTTTCGCTTTATACGTTTAAAACTCGAAAAGACAACAACAAAAGAAAGGCTTTTTTTATGAAAAACGCTTTTGTTTTTCCCGGACAGGGTTCCCAGTTCGTCGGAATGGGAAAAGACCTGGCCGAAAACTTTGCTTCCGCACGGGAAGTTTTTCAGGAAGTTGACAATACGCTTAACCAAAATCTGTTTGCCCTGATGACCGGCGGTCCCGAACACGAGCTGACGCTCACCGCCAACACCCAGCCGGCTCTGATGGCCGTTTCAATGGCCGTCGTCCGCGTTCTCGAAAAAGAATTCGGCATTGCCCTGAAAGACAAGGCGGCATTTGTCGCCGGCCATTCGCTCGGCGAATATTCCGCCGCCTGTGCCGCCGGCGTCTTTTCTCTTGCCGACACCGCACGGCTGCTCCGCGCCAGAGGCGATGCCATGCAGAAGGCGGTTCCCTTCGGGGTCGGCGGCATGGCTGCGGTTATCGGCGTTTCTTTCAAGGACATCAACGCATTGGTTGAAGCCTGCTGCGACGAAAACGCCCTTTGCGTCGCCGCCAACGACAACTCCGACGGACAGGTGGTTCTTTCCGGCCACATGGCAGCCATTGACAAAGCGGTCGAAATCGCGCCCGAATTCGGTGCCAAACGCTGCATCAAACTGCCGGTTTCCGCGCCTTTCCACAGCCCTCTGATGCAGCCGGCGGCAGAAACCATGGCCCGCGTGCTGATGGAGGTGGAAGCCCGTCCGGCCGAAATTCCGCTGATTTCAAACGTTCTGGCAGAACCCGTCAGCGACGAAAAGGAAATTATCAAACGTCTGGTCGAACAGGTCACTGGCACCGTACGCTGGAGAGAAACCATGAATTATTTAAACGACCGGTCGGTCACCGACGTTTACGAACTGGGCGCCGGCAAAGTCCTTTCCGGCCTCTTCAAAAGAAGCTTCAAGGAAATTCATGCCGCTTCCATATGCACGCCGGCGGACATTGAAGAACTGGCCAAAAACCTGTAACAACACAACTCTCATTAAAAAGGAAACACGATATGTTTGAGATTAAAGACAAAGTTGCTCTGATCACCGGCGCCAGCGGCGGCCTCGGCGACAAAATCGCCCGCACCCTGCATGCTCAGGGCGCAACCCTCGCCTTAACCGACCGCAGCGCGGAAAGAATGGAAAAACTGAAAGAAGAACTCGGCAGCAACGTTGAATGCTTCGTTGCCGACCTCGGCGATTCCGAAGCCATCAACCAACTGGTCAAAGACGTGGAAGCCAAATTCGGCCGCATCGACATTCTGGTCAATAACGCCGGCCTCACCCGCGACAACCTTTTCATCCGCATGAGCGACGAAGACTGGCAGCTGGTTCTGGACGTTAACCTCACCGCCGGTTTCAAACTGGCCAAAGCAGCCGTACGCGGCATGATGAAGCGCCGTTTCGGCCGCATCATCGGCATCGCTTCCGTCGTCGGCGTTACCGGCAATGCCGGCCAGGCCAACTATTCCGCTTCCAAAGCCGGCATGATCGCCATGAACAAATGTCTGGCTCAGGAAGTCGGTTCCCGCGGCATCACCGTCAATTCGATCGCACCGGGCTTTATCAGAACCCCGATGACCGACGTTCTGCCCGACGATGTCAAGGCCGCCCTGCTGGCCAAAATTCCGGAAGCCAAACTCGGCGAAGCTCAGGATATTGCCAACGTGGTTGCTTTCCTGGCCTCTGACGAAGCTCAGTACATCACCGGTCAGACCATCAACATCAACGGCGGTATGGCCATGATTTAGTCGCAAAAGCGATAACAACGGTAAAAAAACCCTTGTGTTATACGCAGGGGTTTTTTGTTGTTTTACATATATTAAAGGAAAATTATCTTTTACATTATGCTTTTATTCTCAAAAAAACACCGCAAACGGAGATATAAAAAAGCCTGCGCCTGCAAACACCGCAAACAGATGCTTCTTTCAAACATATTTTCATAAACTTCCACTGGCTGACGCAAGTGGCATTAGCTGTTCCGAACAACCTTCGCTCAGCCCAAAGGCGGGGCTGGAATGCCTAAATCTACCTGCTCATGCAGATAGTGTTACGCTCAAATCATAAAGCCGTTCCGCAAATTTGGATAACAAAATTTTTCCCTGCAAAATATAATGCACAACATATGGCAAAATATACATTGGGGTATTTTAACAGAGGGTTGATCGGAGGTTCTTTCTTGGCATTTTTACCGGGCATGGACACCATGAAAACAAAAAGTGCTATATAAACATAAAAGATAATATCAGAAAACACGGGAAAACAGTTCGGTACCGCTTTGTCCACTCTCGGAATAAGTGACAAATGAAAAGCGGTAACAATCAACGTCACCCAAAAACCCTGCATGCGCAAATCTCTGCATCTTTTTTCAAATGCGCTTAACACAACATAAAAATATCCAAACCAAGCGATGACCTCGTAAGAATCCAAAGGCAGCAACTTGAATGAAGAACACATATAACCGGCGAAATCTAATGTAGAACGCACAGCATGAGCAAAAAGAAAACCGCCCCAAAATGCCGAACGAGGAAAACAACCTTTGAACGAAAAAAAATAAATACAAAAATTTTTTAATACTGCCAACTCGGCCAGTATTTCTTTCGTCTTTTTCATCTTTTCCCTTTAGCCATATGTTTTGCATCTTACTTTCTGCATTTTTTCTTAAAAAATGCCACAATCGGAGATAAAAGAAAGCCGACCACTGCAAAAATTCCAAGCGTAAGAACAGATTTTCCAAACAACTCTTGTTCATAACCAAAAATAACATGTGTACAAACCAAAAGAAGAAACATCACCGCTATAAAATAAGGCACCCAACCAAAACTGCACAAATAATAGGACAATGTTTCGTGCTTATTCAAAATATAGTCTATAAACTTAAATTTTACGTTAAAAAAGAGCAGTATACCCGATATGACAAAAACGATAAAAAGAATATCGGATATTACGGAAAAACCCAAAAGGGAAAAGGGTGTCGCCAACACCATATATACCCCGCCCAAAATCAATGCTTCTTTTGAACATATTTTCATAAATCCGCTCCGCAAATTTGGATAACAAAATTTTTCCCTGCAAAATATAACGCACAACATAAGGCAAAATATACATTGGGGTATTTCAACAGAGGATTGACCGGAGATTCTTTCTTGGCATTTTTACCGGGCATGGACACCATGAAAACAAAAAGTGCTATATAAACATAAAAGATAATATCAGAAAACACGGGAAAACAGTTCGGTACCGTTTTATCCGCCCATGGAATAAGTGACGCATAAAAAGCGGTAACGATCAACGTCACCCCAAAACCCTGCATGCACAAATCTCTACATCTTTTTTCAAATGAGCTTAACATAACATAAAAATGTCCAAACCAACCGATAAATCTGAAAGAATCTGACGGCAGCGACATTAATTCAAAACATATAAAACCGGCAAAATTTAATATGGAACATGCAAAACCGGCAACAGCAAATCCATACAAAAATTCAAAACGGGAAAAACAACCTTTGAACGAAAAAAATTTTTTAAATTCTGCCAACTCGGCCGGTGTCTCTTTCATCATTTCCATTTACCCATGATAAATTTTAAAAGTCCTATGTTTTTTATAAATTCTACTTTTCCGCCGGTATCAATAGCGTAATTTGCCAATTTGTATTCCCGTCCTAAATTTGCGCTTTCTGCCAGTTTTTGCATTTTTTCCTGTCTTTTTGCATAATCATTGTTCATATATGAGTAACTAAATACATCATAAGCACCGCCTGTCAATGCATTAAAAAAAGCAAGCGATCCGTTTTCAATTCCTTCTCCAAAACCTTTTAACCCCTCAATCACAATATCTCCTACAGTCGGCTTTTGAGGGATAGGATCAGCATATACTCGTTTTTGTATTTTAGGAGATACTTTATAAACATAATTATCCGGAACAGGGGTAAATTGTCTTTTTTTTGATGTTATTTTCTATATTTGATCTGCCGAAACCGTAGTTATCGGCGGAATTTCCCCAAAAGCCTGTGCCAAGCTGCGGATAACTTTTATCAACTCCTTGCCGGTTAAAGTTTTCGAAAAGTTCCTGCTCTCTTTCTTTTCTTGCCGTCTGATACAACAACTCGTCACGGAGGCTGAAACCGCTGTGATCAACACCGTAGCCGTCCGTCTGATCATCTTGATTGAAATATCCCGACCGCGACTGATATCGCGGATACATATCCATATATTTTCCCCTTTTGATTGTTAATATACATATAGTGTATCATATTTTACAAAAAATGCAACAATTATTTGTTTTATTGTGTAAAAAGCATCATATCCGCCGAATCATTAACAATTATAAACATCAGTCAACACATCCGCTGCCGTAAAAAAACATGCCCCGAATTCAAAATCGGGACATATTTCAAAACTAAATATTTTTATCTTCCGACCGGCAAAACCGAGCCAGAGGACATTCTGTACATTTTGGCTTTTGCGCCTTGCACACATAGCGGCCGAACAAAACCAGCCAGTGGTTGGCATACATCAGATATTTTTCCGGCAGTGCTTTGAGCAGATCCTTTTCCACCGCTTCGACGGTTTTTCCTTGGCTGAAATCGAGCCGGTGGGCAATACGGAAAACATGGGTATCGACCGCCATCGTCGGCTTGCCGAACCATACGTTGCGCAAAACGTTGGCCGTTTTGTGGCCGACGCCGGGCAGACTTTCCAGCTTTTCCTGCTCTTCCGGCACCTCGCCGCCATAGTCGCGGACAAGGATTTCGCTCATTGCGATCACGTTTTTGGCCTTGTTGTTGTAAAGCCCGATGGTTTTAATATATTCTTTCAGCTTTTCCACCCCGAGCGCAGCCATCTTGGCCGGCGTATCGGCTACCTTGAACAGCTCTTTGGTCGCCTTGTTGACGCCTTTGTCGGTGCTTTGTGCCGACAGTACAATCGCCACCAGCAGCGTGAAGGCGTTGGAATATTCCAACTCGCTCTTCGGCGCCGGATCGTTAGCCGAAAGAATATCGAATATTTCCAGAATTTCCTTTTGCGGCCTCATGCTTTCACCCCTCCGGCACCCGCCGCCTTCGGCGCGGTTTCGTCAAGCGGCCAGCGCGGCCGCGGTTTGAAGTCCAGCCCGTCGCTCAGCCCTTTGGCAAAGCGCTCCAGTCCCGCCCAGGCGATCATCGCCCCGTTGTCGGTGCACCATTTGAGCGGCGGCGCGGCAAAAAGCAGGCCTTTTTCTTCCGCCAGTTTTTCCAGCCGGCGGCGCAGATAACCGTTGGCCGCCACCCCGCCGGCAGCCACCAGATGTTTCCCCGCCGGATATTTCTGTCTGAAAATGTCAGCAGCTTTAGCCAGCTTTTCCGTCAGGCACTCGGCCGCCGTTTTCTGAAAACAGGCGCAGATGTCGGCCGTGTCTTTTTTCGACAGAATCACATGTTCGATATTGCCGCTTTCGTCATAGGATTCGATGATTTTACGCACCGCGGTTTTCAACCCCGAAAAAGACAGGTTGCAGTCGTTCGAGTTTTTCAGCGGGTGCGGCAGCACAAAGCGGTTTTCATCGCCGATTTCCGCCATTTTTTCAATCATCGGTCCGCCCGGATAGCCCAGCCCCAGCATTTTTGCCACCTTGTCGAAGGCCTCGCCGGCGGCATCGTCGATGGTGGTGCCCAGCCGTTCATAGTCGCCGACGCCTTTAACCGCCAGAATCTGGCAATGCCCGCCGGAAACCAGCAGCAGCAGATACGGATATTCGACCTCGTTGGTCAGCCGCGAAACCAGCGCGTGCCCTTCCAGATGGTTGACCGCCACAAACGGCTTGCCGAGGGCAAAGGCCAGCGCCTTGGCGGCCATTACGCCGACCACCACGCCGCCGATCAGCCCCGGCCCCGAGGTGGCGGCAATCGCGTCAACCTCTTCCGGCCGGATGCCGGCTTTGTGAAAAGTATGTTCGATCACGTCGTCGATATGGTCGAGATGCGAACGGGCGGCAATTTCCGGCACCACGCCGCCGTAAATTTTATGTTCTTCCTGCGAAAGCACCGTTTCGGCAAGAATTTCCCTTTTTTCGTTCACCAATGCCGCGGCGGTTTCGTCGCAGCTGCTTTCAATTCCCAAAACAATCATTATTTTATCTTTGACAAATTTTTAACCTTTGGCCGCTACTATATACCAATAAAGCGAACATTACAAAGGAAAAACAAGCAATGGGAAAAGATAAATCCGCCGCCGCGGACAAAAGGGAACAGGTTTTGCCGGCAAAAACGGAAAAAAACGCCGCCGTCGAAACTTCCGCCGCTCCGGCAAAAAAAAGCCGCGCAGCCGGCATGTTGCGCCTTGCCGCCGCCGTTCTGCTCATTCTCGCCGCTTCGGCAGCCGCCCTGCTTTATTACCAGAAATTCGGACTGCCGGCAGCCGGCAGCGACACCGAAACGACGAACCAAACCGCTTTGACCCGCCGTCCCGCCGCCCGCCGCGCGGCAGAACCCGCTCCCGCCGCCGCGGCTCCGTCCGCACCGGCGCCCGCTGCCGAACGGCCGCGGGAAAAAATAACCGAAATCAAATACGTTATTCCCGAAAGCGTTACCAACGCCATCAACGGTTTGCATGACAAAGTCGGCAAAATGGAAACGCTGACCGCCCAGTACATGAACATCAAAGCCGACTCTTCGGCCGTTATCAGCCTCGGCGAACGGCTTGACGAACTGGAAAAAAGAACCCGCAGACTGTCACGGATTTCAAACGACGGCGCCCTTGTTCTCACCGCCGCGCTGATGATTCGCGAAAACGCCGCCGCCGGACAGCCGGTACGCTTTGAGGCGGAAATGCTGAAACAGCTGGCCGCCGGCCGGCCGGAAATCGAAACCGCCGTCGACTACGTTTACAACAATTCCTCCCGTCAGTATCCGTCAAACAAAAATCTGACCGAAAGCTTCAACCGCATCAGCGGCCGCATCGTTTACAACCTCAGACATCAGGGCAGCTGGAAAGACCGCCTGCTGCGCAAAATCAACGAATATATCCACATATCCTCCCCTGCCGCCGACAGCCGCGAAAACGCGGAGATAACGGCGCTGGAAGAAATCAAAGGCTATGTCGACGAGGGGCAGTTCGCGATCGCCGTGGAACTTCTTTCCCGTCCGGAAAACGAAACCCTGCTGGCCGACGAAGCGTTGAACAAATGGTTTGCAATCACCGATTCCAAACTGAAGTTCAACCGCGCCTTGTCGGAAATTTCCGCCTACTCGCTGGCATTGATGAAAACCGAGGGATTAAAAAATGCCGCTCTCCCCTGAACAAATTGCCGGCTGCTGGCGGCAGGAATATGAAAAAGCCCCGGCAACGCTTGCCCGCATGAGCGAAATCAACACCCTGGCCGCCGCCTTCAACGCCAACGTCGATTCCGTCGTCAAAATTTCCGGCGCCGAACTGCAAAGGCGGATCAGACAAACCGGCATGACGCTTGCCGAACTGAAAAACGACGCCGACCGGAGCATCCGCCGGCCCGAAGACGTTCTCCGCGGCATTTTCCGCTGTTTTACCCTGGGCATTGCCGAAGAATGGATTGCGCAAGATAAAGAAATTTACCGCTGGATGAAAAAAGAACTCGGCACCGAAAAACTGCAAATGGGCGCCCAGGCCGGCATCATTGCCAACACCATGTCGCTGACCGGCATCGGCAGGGTCGTCACCCATGTGGGTGCTCTGCCCGAACTTCAGGCACGGCAGTTTTTCAAACGCGACAACCTGCTTTCCTTCGACCAGAACGGCACGCTCAAACCGGCTCACACCGTCAACCGGCCGAACGAGGAAGCCTCGATTCACTGGATCATAGAATTTGACAAAGACGACCGCCTGGAAGCGGAAGGGCAAACCTTCGTCTGCCCGAAGTCCAACCGTTTTATTGCCACTTATGACCCGGTGCTGTTTAACCTGGTCATTGACCCGCACTTTGTCGACTACACCTGCCGCGAAAACGCCGACTATATCATTCTTTCCGGCTACCAGGCCTTAAGCGAAAGCAACCGCGGAACCGAACTGGTAAAAAAAACAATTCCCGTCATTGAAAAATGGCGGCAGAAAAAGCCGCGGCCGCTGATCCATTTGGAAATCGCCTCCACACAGGACGCCGCCGTCCGCAAAACCGTCGCCCGGCAGATCATGCCGCTGGTCGATTCCGCCGGTTTCAACGAACGGGAAGCAATTGATCTGCTTGACGTTCTCGACTGCCGGGAAACCGCCGCAAAATGCCACAGCGCGCCGCGGCCGGCCGAAATGTTCGAAGCGCTCGCGGCAATCAAAAGGGAAACCGGCTGCCCGCGTTTGCAGCTGCATATGTTCGGTCTGTACATGACAATGCAAAATCCGGATTTTCCGGTGTCCCCGGAAGCCAACCGCCGCGGCATGGTGCTGGCGGCCACCGCCGCCGCTTCCAAAGCCCTGCTCGGGCAACTGGCGGATTACAAAGACTTTACCGCGGCTGCCGGCCTGCCCGTCAGCGCCTGCGGCATCGACGGTCTGAAAGAATTGGCGGAAACGCTCGGCAATCCGGAATTTGCCTGCAACGGGATCGGAAAATACCGCGGCTTTGATGTCATCGCGGTACCGGCCGTCATCATCGACCGCCCGAAAACGCTGGTCGGCATGGGCGACACCATTTCCGCCTTTTCGCTGCTCGGCGCACGCTGACATTAACCGATCAGGCTTTGTTTTCGCTCTCTCCCGCCGGTTCGCTCAGCCACAGGGCGTTTTTCAGCTTGTTTTGCAAAAATTCCAGATGTTCGGCTTCTTCTTCCGGCGTAATCGCAAAAACCCTCAACGGCCGCACCTTTCGTTCGGCGGCAAAAACCATGCCGGCATCCGCCGCCGGTTTGCTTTCCTCTTCCGGTTTGAGCAGCATGCTCGGCTCGGCGCCGCCCAGCAGTTCGAGATAGACGTCGGCCAGCAGTTCGGCGTCAAGCAGCGCCCCGTGTTTGGTGCGGTGGCTGTTGTCAATGTTGAACCTTTTGCACAACGCATCGAGGTTGTTTTTGGCGCCGGGAAACTTTTTCCGCGCTATTTCCAGCGTATCGACCACCCGGTCCCACTCATATTCCGCGCGGCCGAGCTTTTTCAGCTCAAAATTAATGAACTTGATATCAAACGAAGCATTGTGCGCCACCAGAATGCCGTCCTCGCCGACAAACTCGACAAACGCCGCCGCCACTTCGGCAAACACCGGATAATCTTTCAGAAATTCTTCCGTCAACCCGTGCACGGCAACCACTTCTTCCGGCACGCTGCGTTCCGGGTTGATATACTGATGATAAGTGCGCCCGGTCGGGATATGGTTAATCAGCTCGACCGCGCCGATTTCCACCAGACGGTCGCCGTTTTCGGGCGACAAACCGGTTGTTTCCGTATCAAACACAATCTCGCGCAAAACCGTCTTCATTTCAGTCTTTCTCCAGTTCGTTCAAAAGCGTAATCACCTCAAGCTTCAGCACGTTTTTCGGCTTGTCGGTGTCAATTACCGCATCGGCCATCTGCTTTTTCTTTTCGTTGCTCATCTGCACGTTGTTGATCTTGTCAAAGTCTTCGCCGGCAACAAGGTCGCGTTCCATCACGCGCCGTTTCTGTATTTCGTAATCGACGTCGGCCACCACCACCCGGTCGCAGTAGATTTCCCATCCCATCTCGAAAAGCAGCGCCACGTCAAGAAAAAACAGGTCATCACGGCGGCTGTTGCGGCGGATAACGGATTTAAGGTAACGGCGCAGAAACGGATGCGTCATCTCCTCCAGCGTTTTCAACCGGGCGCGGTCGTTGAACACGATGTTGCGCAGCTTGCGCTTGTCCACCGTCCAGCCTTCGACCGTTCCCGGAAACACTTCGCGGATGCGGTTGATAAATTCCCTGTTAAAATATAAGCGCCGGACCCAGGCGTCTACGTCAAAAACGGTATATCCTTCTTCTCTTATCATGCGGGCGATGGTGGTTTTGCCGCAGCCGATCGAGCCGGTAATTGCAATCAGTCTCATTTTCTTAAAAAACCTGAACTTATTAACAGCCCCTGTGCATAAACGGGGTTCACCGTTTAGTTATACTAGTTAATCCCGGCAATTCAAATTTAATAAAGTAAGATACTAACAGGTTGATAACTTTTATCAACGTGTTTTAAAACTTTGGATAAGGCGATTTATTAACAAATTGTAAATTTTTTTGTTTACAAGCCTGACTCGCGGCGGTTAAAGAAGTTAACGACAAATTAAAATTCCGTTAACAAATTTATTAACAAAAAATTAAAAATCGGATAAACCTGTTAATAAAATTTAATCCACGGATTGCCCCGGGATATACAACCTGCAAAAACCTTTTTAAAAATAATATGATAGGGCGGACCGGGTGTTGAAAACTTTCCCGTCAACAATTATTTGACAAGCGTCGCTTTATGAATTATAAAAACAGGTGTCTTACGTACCGTCCGGGCACAAAATTTCTTAACCCGAAGACAACTTTAATTTCCAACCATATCACGGACACTCCATGCATTTAAACGATTTGAAACAAAAATCCCCGAAGGATTTATTAACCGAAGCGGAAGCGCTCGGTATTGAAGACGCTTCTTCCATGCGCAAGCAGGATCTGATGTTTGCCATTTTGAAAAAAGTCGCTTCCGACGACAATGTCATTTACGGCGAAGGAACCATCGAAGTCCTGCAGGACGGTTTCGGCTTTCTGCGTTCGGCTCAGTCAAACTATCTAGCCGGTCCCGACGACATTTACGTTTCGCCGGCCCAGGTTAAAAAATTCGGACTGCGCACCGGCGATACCATCGAAGGCGAAATCCGCGCGCCGAAAGACAACGAACGTTATTTTGCCCTCACCAAAATCAACCGTATCAATTTTGACGACCCCGAAAAATCCAAACTGCGAATCAATTTTGACAACCTGACCCCGCTTTATCCGACCCAGAAACTTGATTTCGACGTCATTTGCGGCGACAAGGACTATACCACCCGCATCATCGATCTGGTGGCGCCGCAGGGCAAAGGACAGCGCGGGCTGATCGTGGCGCCGCCGCGTACCGGTAAGACCGTAATGCTGCAAAATATTGCCCATGCCATCTCCACCAACCATCCGGAAGTTTACCTGATGGTGCTGCTGATCGACGAACGGCCGGAAGAAGTGACCGACATGACCAGATCGGTCAAGGGAGAAGTCATTTCCTCCACTTTCGACGAGCCGGCCACTCGCCATGTTCAGGTGGCGGAAATGGTGATTGAAAAAGCCAAGCGCCTGGTCGAAAACAAAAAAGACGTGGTGATCCTGCTTGATTCTATTACCCGCCTCGGCCGCGCCTACAATACGGTCGTTCCCTCTTCCGGCAAAGTTCTGACCGGCGGTGTTGACGCCAACGCCCTTCAGCGCCCGAAGCGTATCTTGGGGGCCGCCCGCAACGTTGAGGAAGGCGGTTCGCTGACCATTATCGCCACCGCGTTGATCGATACCGGTTCGCGCATGGACGAGGTTATTTTTGAGGAATTCAAAGGCACCGGAAACTCGGAAATCATTCTTGACCGCAAGCTGACCGACAAGCGTCTGTTTCCGACCATTGACATCACCCGTTCCGGCACCCGCAAGGAAGAACTGCTGGTCGACAAGGCGACGCTGACAAAAATGTGGGTTCTGCGCCGCGTGCTGATGCAGATGGGGATGACCGACGGTATGGAGTTCCTGCTCGACAAGCTCAAACAGAGCAAAGACAATCAGGATTTCTTCAACAATATGAATTCTTAAAAAAATTCCTGAAAAATGAAAAACCCCGGACGATTGCCGGGGTTTTTCGGCATCAACGCCCTTACGGAGAAAATATCCGTTCCGAAAATCTCAGGCCGTGGTCTGTCCGGCTTTTCAATGTATATTACGAAAACCTCCGGAACTTTTTTTACCGGTCCGAATTTCGGGGGACAGTTCAGTCCCGGCGGAGCTTTTTCGTGATTTCCGGTTCAGGCCGCCGGCCGGAGATTTTATTGACAAAATTTCGCAAAAGCTTATAATCGGCATAAATTTAATTTTGCTGTGTATTATTAACCTTAAATCTTTTGTCTTATGAAAAACGTTTTTATTTGGGCGGCAATGCTGTCCCTGCTTACGGTTTCGTGCGGATCGGAAAAAGCCGGAAACTCGGTTGACGTTGAAGACGCGGCGGAAGCGCTCTATGTCGTGCAAAACGAAATCAACGGCCTGTCGTCTTCCGCCGGCATCGGTTACCTGGTTTATGCCGACGCCGATCATCAGACCCGGGTTGACTGCGATACCGCCGGCGTGCCGCAAACGGGAATCCGGCGGCATGTGTTTTACAAACACAAGTGGCATTTTTCGATCGGAGAAACGAACGAAACGCCGTTTGTTTTTTTCGGGCAGATTGACGGTCATGGTCCTTATGAGCGGCAAAACGCTTATTTTTACGGCCTTTTGCGCGAACTCAACGAAGGCTTCCGCCGGTTGGAGAAAAATAACGGTCGGGAGAATTTCAGCCGTGACGGTTTTGTTTTTTCGCTTGAGCGGTCGGAAAACGGAATCCGTCTTTCGGTGAAGCGCTATTCGCCGGACGGCCGGGAAATCGTCGGCGCTTTTACGGAAGAAAGCCGTCTTCGCCGAAATTTGGCAGCGTGCCGGAAATATGCGGCGCTGATGGCGGATTCTCTTGCCGTTTATGAACGACGGGCGGCAGAACAAAGGACTTTTCTGCGCAATGCCGGGCTGTGTACGGAATATCGGAAAAGACGACGGGAATACAACCGGCAGAGAAAACTGATTTTCAGCGTTTATGACCGTCGGCCGTACGAAAAAATTAAAAAGATCGTCGACGACAATCCCGAGATTCTGGCAAACGAAGCTCTCTATACGCCGGAAAATCTGGAGCGGGCGCGTGCGGAAGCCGAAACGGCGGAAAAATGCGCGGCTCTTTTCGGACGCCGGCTTGAAAAGGCAACCATTGCGGCCGACAGCATGCGGCTGCGTCTTGCCCGGTCGGGCGAATAAAACGCCCGAAGTTGAAAGTAAAAAAATCCTCCTTTGAACAGGAGGATTTTTTTGGTGTTAAAGAAAGCTGCGGGGTCCGTATTCCCTGAATGCGCGTCAGTTCAATGCCGGTTAAAACGATAATCGGTTGTAAGACAGTCATGCTTTGGCTGACAGGTGCCTGAGCCGTTTCCTAAGTTGAAAGTTAAATTATGAAATACGGCGTTTTGTTTGTTATCGCTTAAAAAAAATCTCCGCGTCGCTTTTTGTGCAACACGGAGATTTCTTTTATAGCCGGAAATTATTTCAGTTCCAGCTTAAAAGGCTTTTGTAGGCCGTTGACTTTGTAATCGTCAATGACATACTTAACCTTGTTTTGTTCGTTTGCCGTCCTTATTTCCGGATATTTGCGGGCATCGACGCCGAAGATTTCTCCGCTTTCGGTAACGACCACATAATAGGTATTGCCCCGGTAGATTTCTTTGGTAACTGATTTTATTCCCACAAATTCGGTTTTGGCATATTCCGCTTCCATTTTTTCCTCTTTTTTCGTGTCGTTTTCAACCAAACTGACAAGAGAAAGCAGGCTAAGGAAGAAAGCCGTCCAAAATTTTATTCCGTTCCTGCCGCAGTCATAGCCAAAATAATCCAATTTCATTTTTTGCGTTAAAACGGAACTGAATGTATAAACCAGCATAATGATCGTACCGGCCGCTATTATCCGGCATACGTTGCCGAATGGGAACAACATGCACAATACGAATATCGAATACGTAATCATCGCCCATCCGATTTTAACGAGTGTACTTTCAATTTCGTATTCGTCTATTGACAACTTGATGTAAGTTATCACGGCGATAATGAACCCGAGAAGCATAACGGATGCGTTTGCGCTGATTAAACTTAATATACCTGCAGCCACGATGGAAACGGCGGCAAAACAAATTTCTTTGAATAATATCTTTTTCATAAATAAATAATTTAATTTAACAAATTTATTTTAGCTTGTTTTTGTCAATTGTTCAACAATAAATTTTTCAACCTCTTCCATCGTATAAGAAACGTGTTTTATTCCGAGTGCCTTAACCTGTTTGAGATATTCCGTGCTTTGGTTCATTTCAAAGCCGAGGAAAGCGATGACCGTCATTCCCGCTTTCAACCCGGCGGTCATGCCGGCCAGCGAATCTTCAATTACGACGCAGTCTTTCGGCTCAAATCCCATGCGGCCGGCGGCCAGCAGAAACAGATCCGGTTCCGGTTTGCCGTGTTCGACCATATCGGCGGTAAATATTTTGTCTTCGCCGAAATAACTGCCGATGCCGACCGACTTTATCTTGGCCAGCGTCTTTTCCTTGATGCCGCCGGTAGCGATGCATTGCCGCAAACCGGTGTTGCTGAAGATATTTTCGATTCCTTCCGTCAGTTCTATGCCTTCTTCCAGCAGTTCGTAATCTCTGTCCAGCGCTTCTTTCCAGAACGCGTCGTCGGTGACAATGCCGAGCCGGTCGAGTTCTTCTTTTTTGGTTTTGTCGCTTCGGCCGCCGAGGTAACGGTTGGCGGTGGCAAAGTCCCAGTTAAGGCCGAATTTTTCGTTCAGCATCCGGCGGCGGTTTTCCACCCACAGCTTTTCGGTGTCGGAAATGACGCCGTCAAAATCCCAGATGATCAGTTTTTTGCTCATGGTTGAATCTCCTTTTAAAAAAATCGAGCCCGTAAGAAAGCCGCTGAGAGCCTTTTCGGACACTTTACGATACAAGTGTTAAGATTAGATAAAAAAACGCCTGACGGGCAAAAAAACGGCCTTTTTAAAAACTTGCAAGATTGTCGGTTTGCCGTTATACCATCATTAAAGAACAAAGGAGTTTTTATGAGCGATAACACCGTTTATGCCTTATCCACCGCGGCCGGAAAGTCCGGCGTTGCCGTTTTCCGCGTTTCCGGTTCCGATGCGCTTGCCGTCGTCCGCTGTCTGACTGCGCTTGATGCCGGTGCCGTGGTGCCGCGTCATGCTTATTTTACCTCTTTGCACGATTTGGCGGGCGAAGTGCTGGATCATGCGCTGGTGCTTTATTTCAAGGCTCCCGCTTCCTTCACCGGCGAAGACACGGTGGAAATTCACTCCCACGGATCCCGGGCGGTGATTGCCGCCGTGTTGGAAAACCTCGGCCGGCTGGATGGTTTTCGGCTGGCCGAACCGGGCGAATTTTCCAAACGCGCGTTTTATAACGGCAAAATGGATCTGACCGAAGCTGAAGGCCTGGCGGATCTGATTGACGCGGAAACCCGCGAACAGCAGAAATATGCGCTGCGGCAGATGGAAGGCGGGCTGAAAAACCTTTATGACGGCTGGCGGGAAAAGCTGGTGGAAATTCTTGCCTATTTGGAAGCTTATATTGATTTTCCCGATGAGGAACTGCCGTCCGATCTGGTGGACAAGCTGGAGAACACCGTATTTAAAGTGAACGGGGAGATTGCCGCCCACCTCGGACAGAACAATGCCGGCGAGCGTCTGCGCGAAGGTTTCCGGGTAGTGATCGCGGGCGAACCGAACGCCGGCAAGTCCAGCCTGCTCAACGCGCTTGCCCGGCGCGAGGCGGTCATTGTGTCCGACATTGCCGGCACTACCCGCGACGCAATCGACATTTATATGGATCTCAACGGCTATCCGGTGATTTTTACCGATACCGCCGGTTTGCGCGAAACCGACGAGCAGATAGAGAAAAAAGGCATTGAAATCGCCTATGACAAAGCAGCTTCGGCCGACCTGGTGATTGCGTTGACCGACGGACAAAAAGTTGACTTTTCTCCTTTTGAAAAACTGAAAAGTGTTTGTAAAGACAAGATAATTTATGTTGTCAACAAGGCGGACAAACTGTCTGAAAAACGATGTTCGGAACTGGCCGGTGCCGGGTATATGGTTATTTCCGCCAAAAATCAGTCCGGATTGGAGAACTTGCTGGCGGAAATCAGCCGGAGGATTGCCGAAACCTTTACCGCTTCTTCCGGCGCATTGATTACCCGTCGTCGTTACCGCGAAGTTTTGAACAATGTATTTAAACATTTGGAACGTTTCAGCTTAAACAAACCGGTCGAGCTGGCGGCCGAAGATGTCCGTCTGGCCGCGCGCGAAATCGGCAGGATTACGGGACGTATTGAAGTCGACGAGATTCTGGACAAGATTTTCGGCAGTTTCTGCATCGGCAAATAGCCCGGTTCAAATTTTGTAAATGTAAACGTTGTTGAATTTGTAAAAACCTTTGACTTCGATCACTTCCGCCGCTTTTTCTCCGGGAATGTAAAAGCTGTTGGAATAAACGGTCGTTCCCGGCCGGCATTCCTTTTTCAGTTTGGTACCGAAACGTTCCATCAGCGGCTGCATCAGAAAACAGGCAATAATGTCAAATTCGGCAAAAGAAAAGTCGAACATGTCCTGCCGCAAGATTCTGACGTTTTTGAGTTTGCGGGTGCGGAACGAGGCAATTGCCGCGGTAATGCGGTTCCACTCAATGCCGGTGAAATTATGGTCGGGAAATTTGCCGGCCAGAGCAATCAGCAGCGTGCCGGTGCCGCAGCCGGGATCAAGAACGTTGAGCGGCTGCCGGTTTTGTTTCAGTTCGGCGGAAATTTTTTCGATCATTACCTTTTTCTGCCGTCCGAAACTCGGAACCAGCGGCGGACACTGACGGTACCTGCGGCTGATAAACAGCCGGATGATGTCGATCCACACGTAAACGAGCGCCAGCAGGAGAAGCGCGTAAAGAAAAATGGCAAACCAGATAAGCATGTGTCCCCCGTCGTTTGTTTCTGTCGGATTTTAAACTTTTTATGCTAACTATTGGTTAATACCGCCGTTTTTTGCTTTTTCGGGCAAAAAAAACTTGCTAAAACGGCAAAAAAACGCTAAACCGCAAAAAGATGAAAACGAGGCGTAAATGCAGACTGAAAAACACTATAACGTAATTGTCGTCGGCGGCGGCCATGCCGGCTGCGAAGCCTGCGCGGCGGCGGCCCGCACGGGGGCTGAAACCCTGCTTGTCACCCACAACGTAAACACTGTCGGCGAAATGTCCTGCAATCCGGCGATCGGCGGTCTGGGCAAAGGCCATCTGGTGCGCGAAATCGACGCCCTCGACGGCCTGATGGGGCGCGTAATTGATAAAGCCGGCATTCAGTTTCGTATGCTCAATATGTCAAAAGGTCCGGCCGTCCGCGGTCCCCGGGCGCAGGCCGACCGTGAGCTTTACCGCAAATATATGCTGGAAGCGCTGAAAGAACAAAAGAATCTTGATATTTTGGAGGCCGCGGCGGAAGGGCTTGTTTTTGACGGCAGCCGGGCGGCCGGCGTCATTCTGTCCGACGGCCGGAAAATTTCGGCCGACGCGGTGGTGCTGACCACCGGCACTTTTTTGAACGGCGTCATGTTTACCGGTCATCAGGCCACCGTCGGCGGTCGTGTCGGCGACGTTTCCTGCACCGGTATAACACCGTATTTAAACCGGTGTCGGTTGCGTTTGGGGCGTTTGAAAACCGGCACCCCTGCCCGGCTTGACGGAAAAACGATTAACTGGGATATTCTTGACGTTCAGCACGGCGACGCTTGTCCGCAGCCTTTTTCTTATCTGACGGACAGGATAACCAACCCGCAGATTGACTGTCGCGTTACCCACACTAACCCGGAAACTCATAAGATTATCCGTGACAATTTTAACAAATGCGCGCTTTTTTCCGGGCTGATCAAAGGAGTGGGTCCCCGTTACTGTCCGAGTATTGAAGACAAGCTGGTTAAGTTTGCCGACCGCGACAGCCATCAGATTTTTCTTGAGCCGGAAGGTTTAAATACCGACGTCGTTTATCCCAACGGCATTTCCACCTCGCTCCCGGCCGACGTGCAGGAAGCGTTTATCCATACCGTCAAGGGGTTGGAAAATGTCCGTATTATCCGTTACGCTTATGCGATTGAGTACGATTATGTCGATCCGCAGGAACTGGATCACTGTTTGCAGCTGAAAAAGGTGCCGGGCTTGTTCCTTGCCGGACAGATTAACGGTACCACCGGCTATGAAGAAGCCGCTGCCCAGGGACTGCTGGCCGGCATTAACGCCGCCCTCAAAGCGGAAGGCAAAGGCCGGGAATTTGTCATCAACCGTTCGGAAGCCTATATCGGCGTAATGGTTGACGATCTGATCACCAAGGGCGTGGACGAACCTTACCGGATGTTTACCTCCCGTTCGGAATACCGGTTGTACCTGCGTGCGGACAATGCCGATCTCCGGCTGACGGAAAAAGGCTATCGGGCGGGGATCGTCGGTGAAGAACGCTATCAAAAGTTTGCCGCCAGGCGCGAGCGGATCGCGGAATTGCAAAATACGGCGGAAGAGCTGACGGTCAAATCTTCCGAGCTGGATGCCTTCGGCATAAAAAACAAGAAAGACGGCGTCCGCCGCACCGCTTTTAATTTGATGTCTTATGACGATGTTTCACGTGAAACAATTCTTTCAATCTGGCCGCGGTTAAAAGAATATTCACCCGACGTATATGAGGAAGTGGAAATAGAAGCCAAATATTCCGGCTACATTAAACGTCAGCTTGCGGACATTGAAGTTTTCAAAAAAGACGAAAAGCTGAAAATTCGCGATGATATCAATTATGCTGAAATCGGCGGTTTGTCGAACGAAATGGTTGCCAAGCTGAGCCGCGTGCGTCCGGCTACCATCGGTGAAGCTTCGCGCATTTCCGGCGTTACCCCGGCGGCGATCATGGCCATTCTCGGTCATCTGAAAAAATAGGGAGGAGAAAGAATGGCTGGTTTTCCGTCCCGCAAAAAAGCAGAGGAAATATGGGAACAGGGTATCGGATATCGGCTATCCCGCCCCTACCCTTACCCCTTGGAGAAGGAATATCGTTTTCACACGCGCGGTGTAGCTGCCGCAGCGGAAAAAATTGCCGCCCGCATTCCCGGTATGAACGGTGAAAAGGCATATGTCCTGGGTCTTCTTCACGATTACGGCAAACGCATCGGCGAGAGGGAAGAAAACAGGTTCCACGGGCAGGAAGGATATGAGCAGATGATGTTTCTCGGTTATCCGGACGTGGCGCAGATTTGTCTGACCCATACCTTTCCCGATAAAAACTTTGACCGCGGGCAATATTCTTTCCCCGACGAATGGATAGAATGGGCGCGCGAAAAGCTTGCCGGGACGGTTTATACCGATTATGATTATCTGATCGCTTTCTGCGACAAGCTGTTTGAAGCCTGCGAAATGGTTTCGATCGAAAAAAGAATTGAGGCGATCGTTGAACGATACGGTTTGAATGCAGATCAGCGTGACCTTCTTTATCGGGAAAGTATCGGTTTGAAGAAATATTTTGACGAAAAGACCGGCGATGACGTATACCGGATTTTGGAAATTGAGGATTAACGGACATGCAGAAATTCAGCTATCACACCCATACCAACGCTTTGGGCATTTTTGACGGCCATCATTCGGCGGCGGAAATGATTCGCCGGGCGGAAGAGATCGGTTACGAGGAAATCGGCATATCAAACCATCTGGTTTACCACCCCAACCTGTTGACGACCAGTCCGATGTTTTTCAACGACTTTGACTTGCTGAAAAAAATGATGCAAAAAAACGTTGATGATATCCGTCGGGCGGCGGAAAAAGCGTCCATCCCCGTTTACGCCGGGTTTGAGGTTGATTTCTTCCCTTCCGCCATGTGGCGGAACGCCTTTGAAAAACTGACGGAAACCCTCAATGCGGACTATTATGTCGGCTCATTTCATTTTCTGCGCAATGCCGACGAAAGCCGGGTTTACAACATGTATCATTATAAGGAGTCCGGTTCGCCTTTTACGCCGGAGGAACTGGCAGACGCCGTTCGCAACTACTGGCGCAACGTTTGTCTGGCGGCGGAAAGCGGTTATTTCGACTTTATCGCCCATTTGGACGTTTACAAGATTTTTCCCGATTTTGCGCCGCTCGGCACGGACGAAGACAAACGTGCGGCGGTCGAAACCCTGAGCCGCCTCCGTCATCCTTATGAACTCAACACCAGCGGCTGGACCAAATGCGGCGAACAGCATCCGTACGGCTGGATGCTTGAAGAACTGAATAAAAGCGGCGTGCCGGTGGTGATAAGCGACGATGCCCATGACGTTGATCATCTTGCCCGTCATTTTGAACGGGCAGAAGAACTGCTCGCAAAAATGAATTATACCAACCGCTGGAGGTTGAAACGCTGATGCAAAACTTCAGTTATCACACCCATACCGTTTTTTCTGACGGGCACAACACGATTGAAGAAATGCTTGACCGGGCCGAAGAACTCGGCTGGCGGGAGATCGGTATCAGCGACCACCTGATCGTGCACAAAAATATTACCCGCAGCCGTTCTTTTCCGCGCTGGATGAACAGTCCCAACAATCATGTCTACCGCACCGATTTCGCTAAGGCGGCGGAAGATTTTGCCCGTCATGCGGAAAACGTCCGCCGGGCTGCCCGCGGCCGCCGGCTGAAAGTAAAAGTCGGCGCCGAAGTCGACTGGTTTGTTTATGACGGCTGGGAAGAAGAGTTTGCCGCTTTCCGCAAAGAGGCGGGGCTTGACTATTATATTTCCGGTAACCATTTTTTGCAGCCGTCGGAAGGGGAAATTCTGGATATTAAGGATCTTTCTCTGCTTGCCGGCCCTGAGCAGGAACAAGCGCTGAAAAATCATTTTGCCGCAATTTGCCGGGCGATTGAAAGCGGCGTGTTTGCCTTTATTGCCCATGTTGACTATATCCGCAAATCCGAATTTTGCCCCGACGAAGCTTTTTGGCAGGAAAAAATGAAAGTCGTCGATTGTCTGGAAAAATGCAAAACGGCAACCGAACTGAGCAGCAAGGGCCTGCGCAAACGGGGCGACTTCTATCCGGCCGACAAACTGATCCGCGAAATCGTCCGCCGGCAGATTCCGCTGGTTGTCAGCGACGACGCCCACCGAACGGGCGAACTGGGGTTTGAATTTGCCAAAGCCGAAGAATATCTGCGGGAACTCGGCTGCTGCCGCCGCTGGCAGTTTTAGTTTTTTTGCCGACAAACTGGTTCGCGAAATCGTTCGCCGGCAGATTCCGCTGGTTGTCAGCGACGACGCCCACCGAACGGGCGAACTCGGATTTGAGTTTGCCAAAGCCGAAGAATATCTGCGGGAACTCGGCTGCCGCCGCCGCTGGCAGTTTTAGTTTTTTTTGCCGTCTTTGTCCGCATTTTTACGGTTCAGACCGGTTTTACCCGTTCGTGAGATAAGTTTGCGGTAATTTTCGCAAGTCCTAGGATCGTTTCTTTTGGTTGTTTCGGCGACTAATGTTGTCTTGAATACCGTCTTTTCAGCGTTCTGCCTCCGGCAGCCGTTTTTTCATTTGTACCCGCTGCTCCCGATCCAACCGGCGCAAAAAAAGAACTGATCGGCTGTCCCGCACGAATTTGCCTTAAAAGACGTCATTGTTTTTTGCTTTTGCTCAAGTTTAAGTAAAGATTCCTGTTGTGAATTTATCTGTTTGTAAAACAATGTTTTTAAATGCGGAAATATTTTTTGAAAAATTTAAGTGTTCATAACTGCCATTTTTGTATTTTAAAAAAGCTTTTATATATATATAAATACATCCATGGAAAATTTTATGACGACATACAATGTTTCACGTGAAACATACGACCGTTTGGAACTCTGCCGGCAGGCGCTTTCGGAGTGGCAGAATAAGTTTAATCTGGTCAGCAGAAAATCTCTGGAAGACGCCTGGAACCGCCATTTTCTTGATTCGGCACAGTTGTACCCGCTGTTGCCCCGCGGTGCGCGGACGCTTGCCGATCTTGGCAGCGGCGCCGGTTTTCCCGGGATGGTACTGGCAATCATGGCTGCGGAAAAAACACCGTATTTAAAAGTGACGCTGATTGAAAGTACAGGTAAGAAAACGATGTATTTAAACCATCTGAAGAAAATTACCGGCTGCACTAACGTGGAGATTCTGAACAAGCGAATCGAGGACGTGGAAGGACGGAGTTTTGAAGTGATCACCGCCCGCGCGGTTACCGCGCTTTCCGACCTTTTTGCCTACGCTTTTCCGCTGCTGAAAAAAAACGGTATCTGCATTTTTCCCAAAGGACGCAGCTATAAGGACGAAATAAAGGCGGCCGAAAGCAAATGGAATTTTCAATATGACGCGGTTTCGAGCGCAACCGATTCGGAAAGCGTCGTTCTCGTCATCCGCAATTTAACCAGAAAAGGGAGATCGTAAATGCCTCGCATAATTGCAGTAGCCAACCGCAAAGGCGGCGTCGGCAAAACCACTACCACGGTTAACGTTGCGACCGCTATGGCTGCGGCCGGCAAAAAAGTTTTGGTCATAGACCTTGATCCGCAGTCGAACGCCTCGACCTCGCTCGGCATTGACAAACACGGAGAGATGGTTTCTTCCTACGAAGTCATCATCGGCGAACGCAAGTTGAAGGAAGCCGTCATTTTGACCGAAATTCCCGATTTTTCGCTGGTGCCCGCCACTCCCGACCTGGCCGGCGCGGAAGTGGAACTGATCGACCGGCCGCGGCGTGAATTTGCCTTAAAGGACGCCCTTGCCGAAAGCGCGCTCGATTATGACTATGTCCTGATCGACTGTCCGCCGTCTTTAAGCCTGGTAACCATCAACGCGCTGGTCGCCGCCGACGCGGTAATCGTGCCCCTGCAGTGCGAATATCTGGCGCTTGAAGGCATTACCGATCTGATCGGCAACATCAATCAGATCAAGCGGCGTTTTAATCCCCGGCTGGAACTGCAAGGGGTGGTGCTGACTATGTATGACGGCCGCAACAACCTGACCCAGATGGTGGAGGAAGACGTTCGCAGCTTTTTCGGCAACAAGGTTTATCAGACGGTTATTCCGCGCAACGTCCGCGTGTCGGAAGCCCCTTCCCACGGCAAACCGGTGCTGCTTTACGATTTTAAATGTTCGGGATCGCAGGCCTATATCAGCCTGGCCGGCGAAGTGCTGAAAAGAGAAAAGGAACTGATTGCATGCTAGACGACAGCCACAAAAGGAAAAGTCTCGGCCGCGGCCTGGGCGCTCTGCTCGGCAGCGATATGGATTTCATGACTTCGGAGAACGCCGTTCACGCCGCCGGCGAGAAAAACGTGAGCCTTGCGGATCTCAGCCCGAGCCCCTATCAGCCGCGGCTTGATTTTGACCGGGAAGCGCTTGAGGCTCTTTCGCAGTCGGTTCGCGAAAAAGGCGTATTGCAGCCGCTGCTGGTACGCGAACGGGAAAACGGAAAATACGAAATTATCGCCGGTGAACGGCGTTTTCGCGCCGCCTCCATGGCCGGTCTGACGGAAGTGCCGGTAATTGTCAAAAGCATGGACGACAAAGAGGTGCTGGAAGTTGCCCTGGTCGAAAACCTGCTGCGCGAAAACTTGTCGGCAATCGAAGAGGCGGAAGGCCTTCAGCGGCTGATCGACGAATTTTCCCACACTCAGGAAGCCCTCTCGCAGATTATCGGCAAATCGCGCAGTCATATTGCCAACACCCTTCGTCTTTTGTCCCTGCCCGCTTCGGTGCGGCAGATGATTCGCGACGGCGTTCTGACGGCCGGACAGGCGCGGCCGCTGGTCGGACTGCCGGAAGCCGAAACTTTGGCGAAAAAAATCGCCGAACGGGGGTTGAACGCCCGGCAGGCGGAAGCGCTGGCCGCCAGGGTAAAATTGCCGGAAACGGAAAAAAGAACCGCCGAAAAAGACGGAGACCTGGAGGAAATATCTTCCTTCATGACCCGCAATCTGGGGCTGAAAGTTAAAATTTCGGCCGGCCGCGGCGGCGGCGGAAAAGTTGTCCTGCAATATGCGAACCCGGCCGACCTGGACAAGATTATTGACATTTTGCGGCAAAAGTCTACACTGACAAACGACACCCGGCCGGAATTTGCGGCAGAAGCCGCCGACTGAAAGGGAAAACGATGACCATATTGGAAAAAATGCTCGGCAACTGTGAAAGTTACGGTTTGAAACCGACCGAAAACATCGAAAAGGTGGCAAAGGCAAAAAGCAGGATGTTCGGCGAAGAGGCCTGGCGGCGTTGTCCCTGCGACGGCGAAAACGAAAAACGTTACTGCGTTTCCGAACTTTGCCGGAGTGACATCGAACGCAACGGCGTCTGCCATTGCCGCTGCTATGCCAAAGCCAAGTGAGCCGCGGTAACCGTATTTTTACCCTTGCCGTTTACAATGGCTGAACAATTGAAAAATTTTTTTTAAGGAAACCGTCCCATGTTTTTTATTAAAAAGTTATTTCTCGGTCTGGCAGCGGTCGTTTTGATATATTTGGGCGGCAGCGGTACCCAGAGTTCCAACATGCTGTTTCAGGGGGGCGGTTTTATCGGCATTATTGTCGGTTTGGTGGTTCTCTACATTTTCGGCAAAATGGTCTGGCGGGCAATGGGCTGCCTGCCGGTTTTGCTTATCATTTCCCTGATTGTCGGTTTTATCCTCTATGCCATCGGCGCTTTTAACGGCGGCGTTGACAAGGTGGTGCCGAACGTTATGAATTTTCTCGGTCGCGGCAGCAGCGCCTTTTCTTCGGCGGAAAACCGGGCGGTCGCCTCGCAGGCGCCGTCGTCCGAAGATTCTCAGACGGCCGCGCCTTCGCCGGCGGCGCCGCTTCTGAGCGAAAATTTTGACGACGTCGGCGCTGCGGTTCAGGAAACGGCGGCGATGCAGCCGGCCCAGGCGCCGGTGCGGGCCGCGCCGCAGCCGCTTGAGGAAGAGAGCGGATTGAGCCGGCTGCTGAACAGCCTGACCGGCGGCGGAGAACCGGCGGCGCCGGCCGAAGCCTTCAATCCCAACAATTACCCGGCGGTTTACGGCGTAACCAGGGTCATTAACGGCGATACGCTGGAAATGCGCGGCCGCTACATAAAAATTTACGGCATCGACGCGCCGGAATCAAACCAAACCTGCGCCGACGGCAAAGGCCGTGCCTACCGCTGCGGGCAGGAAGCCGCCCGCTGGCTGAAGAGCTGGATTTCCGGCCATGAACTCGAATGTCACGTGTTAAAGCAGGATTCCAAGGGCAACATGGTGGCCACCTGCGCGCTCGGCCAGTATGACATCGGCGCGGCGCTGGTCAACGCCGGCTGGGCGGTTGCCGATCCGAAACAAAGCGCCATTTACGTTCCTTACGAACAGCAGGCGCGCGACAACGGCCGCGGCTTGTGGCAGGGACAGTTTTACAAGCCCTGGGACTGGCGGGAAATTCAGTCGAAAAAGCCCAAGATCAAAGTGATTAAACCCAAACAGCCGAAGAAGAGCATTCTTGATTTTTAAGGAGAGGCATGAGCGAATCTAAAACCTGGTTTTGCAGAACGGAAGAATATACCGCGGAAGCCGGCCGCAAGCTGGCGTCGATTGCCCGCCGCGGCGACTGTTTTGCCCTTTACGGCACGCTCGGCATGGGCAAAAGCGTTCTCTGCCGGGCTTTTATACGCAGTCTTGCCGATGCCGGGGAAGTGCCGAGTCCGACCTTCACCCTGGTTCAGAGCTATCCGACGGAAGAATTTGAAATTTATCATTTCGATCTCTACCGGCTGAAGTCGCCGGAAGAAATTTTTGAACTGGGGATGGAAGAGGCTCTTTGCGAGGGCGTCTGCCTGATCGAATGGCCGGAAAAAATGGGCGCTTATCTGCCGCGTCGGGCGTTTAGGGTGGACATCTCGGCGGAAAAGGACGGCCGGCGGATTACGGTGACCGGGCCTGAAAGGCTGAACGCCCTTGAGTAAAACGAATATCCACGCCACCTGCATCAGTTACCGTGACAACGGTATTCTGCTTATCGGCCCTTCCGGCAGCGGGAAGTCTGACCTTGCGCTGCGGATGATGATGAACAAAGGGGCGCAGCTGGTGGCGGACGACCGTACCGACGTCGAGGAAAAATTCGGCCGGCTGCGGGCGACTTGTCCGGAAAACATCCGCGGCATGATGGAAGTGCGCGGCATCGGCTTATGCCGTTTTGAGCCCTGCCCTTCCGTTTTTGTCGAACTGGCGGTCGAACTGGTCCCCGCCGGAGAAAAAATAGAACGTCTGCCGGAAGCGGAAACGGCCGAATTCTGCGGAGTGAAAATCCCCAAAATCCGTCTCCACGGCTTTGAAATTTCGGCCATCGACAAGATTATCCTCGCTTGTTACCAAAATAAATAGCCCTTGCTTTCTTGCCTGCGGTATTTTAATATAATCCCGGTTAACAGATTTTAGGAAAAAACGATGCAACGTCACAGATATCTGGAGAATTTCCTGCGGGCTCTCGGCAAACCGCTGGCGGCTTTTGTTTCCCGCGTGGGGGAACTTTCGGAATTTATTGCCAAAGCGCTTTATAACTGCGTCACCCCGCCCTTTTATCCCAAGCTTCTGCTTCGGCAGATCGTCGACATCGGTTTTTATTCGCTTCCGGTGGTAGCGCTGACGACGATTTTTGCCGGTATGGTGATCGCGCTGCAAACCCATGCCGGTTTTTCCAGCTACGGCGCGGAAAGCGCCATCGCCTCAGTGGTGCTGATTTCCGTTACCCGTGAGCTGGCGCCGGCTTTTGCCGGTCTGATGGTGGCCGGCCGCATCGGCGCGGCAATGGCGGCGGAAATCGGCACCATGCGGGTAACCGAACAGATCGACGCGCTTTCCACCCTTTCAACCAACCCTTACAAATATCTGGTGGCGCCGCGGCTTCTGGCCGGTGTGATCGTGCTGCCGCTGCTGGTTCTGGTCGGCGACGTCATCGGCATTTTCGGCGGCTATATCGTTGCCGTTTATCAGCTGGATTTCAACCCTGCCAACTATATCAACGCCACCGTCAACGAGCTGCAGCCGATCGACGTTTACACCGGCGTGATCAAAGCGGCGGTATTCGGCTTCGTGATTGCCCTGATGGGCTGCTACAACGGCTATAAGTCAAAAGGCGGCGCCCAGGGCGTGGGCGAGGCGACAACCAACGCGGTAGTCGCTTCTTCAATCATCATTCTTATTTTCAACTATATCATCACCGGTCTCATTTTCACCAAATAGCCGACGGAGCGCAAAGATATGGACAAGGAAAACAACAAAATAGAAGTGTCGGATCTGCATAAGGCCTTCGGCCGCAAACGGGTGCTGAACGGCGTTGACCTGAAGATAAAAAAAGGCGAGTCCCTGGTTGTGATCGGCGGTTCGGGTACCGGCAAATCGGTACTGATAAAATGTATTCAGGGGCTGATCAGGCCGGATTCCGGGTCAATCAAAATTGACGGATTTGAAACCGTCGGCGCCGCCCGCAAGGAAAACGAAAAACATTATGCCAAAATGGGCATGCTGTTTCAGGGCGGGGCGCTGTTTGACAGTCTGAGCGTATGGGAAAACGTTGCTTTCGGCCTGCTTGAAAATCAGAAAATGCCGCGTCGGCAGGCGCGGGAAAAAGCGGTTGAAGTGTTGCGTCAGGTAGGACTTGGTCCGGACGTGGCCGACCTTTCGCCGTCCGAACTTTCCGGCGGTATGCAGAAAAGGGTAGGGCTGGCGCGCGCGGTGGCCACCCGGCCGGAAATCATCTTTTTCGACGAACCGACCACCGGACTTGACCCGATTATGGCCGACGTCATCAACGATTTGATTATCGATTCCGTCAAAAAGCTCGGTGCCAGCGCGCTGACGATTACCCACGACATGGCTTCCGCCCGCAAAATTGCCGACCGCATCGCCATGCTTTACCAAGGAAAAATCATCTGGCAGGGAACAGTGGCCGAAATGGATAAAACCGACAACCCTTATGTCTGCCAATTTGTCAACGGCTGCTCGAAAGGGCCGATCAAAGTGGAGGTATAGGGCATGGTGAAAAAAAACGGGAGCGAATACGTCTGCCAGAACTGCGGCGCCGTTTACCCTAAATGGCAGGGCAAATGCGACGCCTGCGGCGAATGGAACACGATCGTTGAAGAAAAGGTCGGCGGCGAAGGGTTTTCCAATTTCAATCCCAAAAGAAAAGGCAGTCTGCTCGACTTTGTGTCTTTAAGCGGTTCGCCGCAGGTGCTTGAGCGTCTGCATACCAACATCCGCGAGCTTGACCGCGTTTGCGGCGGCGGGCTGGTGCCCGGTTCGGTCATTTTGGTCGGCGGCGATCCCGGTATCGGCAAATCGACTTTGCTGCTGCAGGTCTGTGCCAGCATAGCCAACCTGCCCGAACGGCCGGAATGCTACTACATTTCGGGCGAAGAGGCGGCCGATCAGGTCAAAATCCGCGCCCGCCGGCTGGGGCTGGAAACGGCGCCGGTCAATCTGGCCTCGGCCACCGACGTCAAAGACATCGTCACCACGCTGGAAAAGACCAGAGCAGCGGTCGTGGTAATAGATTCGATCCAGACCATGTATCTGGAAGAGGCGGAATCGACCCCCGGCAGCGTTGCGCAGGTGCGCGCCTGTGCCTATGAACTGATCAAACTGGCCAAAAAGAAAGGTTTCGTGCTGTTTCTGGTCGGCCATGTCACCAAACAGGGCTCGATTGCCGGACCGCGGGTTTTGGAACATATGGTTGATACCGTGCTTTATTTTGAGGGCGAACGCGGTCATCATTTCCGGATTCTGCGGGCGGTTAAAAACCGTTACGGCGCCACCGACGAAATCGGCGTGTTTGAGATGCAGGACAAGGGGCTGGCGGAAGTGGAAAATCCTTCGGCGCTGTTTTTGGCCGAACGGCAGGGTAACATATCCGGTTCCTGCGTGTTTGCCGGCATTGAGGGGTCGCGTCCGGTGCTGGTGGAAATTCAGGCGCTGGTCAGCCAGAGCGGCTATTCCAGCCCCAAACGGGCGGTGGTCGGCTGGGATTCCGGCCGGTTGTCGATGGTGCTGGCGGTTTTGGAAGCCCGGGGCGGTTTAAACCTCAGTTCTCAGGACGTTTATCTCAATATTGCCGGCGGGCTGAAAATTTCCGAACCGGCGGCCGATTTGGCGGTGGCAATGGCGATCGTTTCATCGCTGACCAACCATCCGCTGCCCGCTGATATGGTCATTTTCGGCGAAATCGGCCTGTCGGGCGAGATTCGCGCCGTCAGTCAGCCGAACCTGCGTTTGAAGGAAGCGCACAAACTCGGCTTCAGAAGCGCAATCGTGCCTTCACAGTACAGCAAAGACAAAAAGAAAAGCAACCTTGACATCAACATCCACGAGATCGGCAACGTGCAGAAGCTGATCAACTGGTTTAATTAGGACAAAAATATGAACAGTCTGGACGTCGTTATTTTAATCATTGTCTTGATTTCCGCCCTGATAGCGTTGAACCGCGGTCTGATCAAGGAAGTCCTTTCCATTATCGGCTGGTTTTTGGGCGTGGTTGCCGTTATTTACCTTTTGCCGTACGTGCAGCCGCTGATGGAAGAGCATATTGAGAGCGAAATGATGGCGATCGTGGCATCGGCCTTCGCCGTTTTGATCGTGTTTTTTGTCATTTGGATCTATCTGACCTCGATAATTATCGGTAAGGTGCGCGACAGCAAACTGAGCGGCATGGATCGCGTTTTAGGGCTGTTTTTCGGCCTGCTGAGAGCCTTTTTGCTGGTTATCCTGCTCAACATACTGATCGGCTGGATTATCCCGCCGGAAAGCCAGCCGGATATGTTTAAACAGTCGAAGTATTTTCAGCTGGCGGGTTCTTTTGCCGAACCGATCGAAAAGCTGATTCCGCAGTCTGCCCGCGACAAGGTACACATGCAGACCGATGTGGAGAAGGAAGTCGCTCCCGGCGTCGAACTGAACAGCGATCTGGACGATCTGTTTGAAAAGCTGACCCGGCCAGAGATAAAGAAAAAGAAGAAAGCGGAAGAAAAAGAAGACAAAGCCGTCGGCTATGACAAGTCGGAACAGAAAAGCCTTGACCGGCTGATCGAAACCATCGAATAAACGGGTATTCGCGAACGGATTTTCCTTATTTATTCGCAGCTCGCCCGAAAATTTGACTTTACAGCCGTCATAACGACGGTGTTCATGGTGCTTTGTTATTCATCCGTCATCAAGGCGTCGGCTTTGGTGAAGGTTTAATTGACATAAAAGTAGCTTTTGGAATACCTTTTTATTTAATCTTTTGCTTCAGCCGATACGAATGTATTTTTTTGAATACCGTTTTTTTATTTAATTTTTTCAAATCGCGGATTCCCGCCTTTTATTTTTTTTTCCGCATTTTTCTTTCCTATTTTTCCTACCGGATTTTGCCCGGTCTGCACCAAATTTTTCCTTCAGGGAAATCAACAGAAGCATTGCCGATGCCTGTAAGCTGATAATAACGGTCGTTTTTATAATGTTTGTAAATTGCATTGTTTTTTGGTGTGATAAAAAACTTCTGATCCGACGGTTTATAAAAAGTTCTAAAAAGACATATCCGTATCGGTTGAGCTTTTGCGAAACAAAAACCCCGCAACCCCGCGCTCGGCGTACGGTTGAGGAGCATTTATGGCTTTTTCGTTTCCTCTCCCTGCCTTTTTCCTTTCTCCGCCTTTTCGTCCCATCTTCCTTTCTCCCTTTTTCCTCTCTCTTTCTTCCGTCCTTCCGCTCTATCTCTTTTTCTTTCCTCTTCTCCTTCTTTTTCTTATCTTTTTTCTCTTTCTTTAACTTCTTTTTCTTGTTCTTTTCCCTTTCCCTTTCTTTCCTATTCCTTACCTTTCTTTTTCCACTTTACTCCCTGTTTATCTATCTTTCTTCTTCTCCTTCTTTTTCTTTTCTATTTTTAACCTCTTTTCTCTTTTTCTTCTTTCCCCCTCTCTTTCCTTTTCTTTGTTTGATTTCCCTTTTCTTCCTTTTCACCTTCTTCTTTTGTCCTTTCCCTTTCTTCTTTCTTTTTCATTATTTTCTTTCTTCGTTTTTTTCCTTTTCCTGTCTCTCTTCCCTTTTTTTCCGGTCTCTTTCCTTCTCCCTTTTTCTTTTTGCTCTTTTTTTCACTTTCTACCCCTTTTCTTCTGTGATTAAACACTGTTCGCCTGTAACAGAAACGTCCTGACGATTGTCTGAATAAAATAAAGGCGCTGTTTTTATTGTGCGCCACATAAAAAACTGCTTTTTTCGGGATTAACTAAGATGTGTCAAATGCCGCTTGCTGCCGGCGATCCGTTCAAACATTGAGATTTACTGATGTTCCGGAATTCTCTGATTACTTGGGAATATGTGTTTATCTATATGATTTTCAGGGAAAAAAGGAAAACAAAAGAGAAACCGGCAGATAAAGCAGGTTGTACGCGTTGCCGGTTTGTGCCGTATAGTCCAGTTCCCGCTGGATGATGCCCATCTGCCGGTCGGAAACATAGCCGGAAGGGGAATAATAGTTGCCCGGCGCCGGCGTTCCGGCCGGCGGCGTATATTGGTTGCGGGCATAAACGACAATTTCGTCGGAATTGATAAATTCTTCATATTCGGCACGGTTGATGCGGGAAAGGCAGGGCGGGTTGGTGCGTGCACCGGCCTGCACGAAAGCGTTGTATGCCCGGTAGTCCTGACGTTTGACCGCCGCGCAAACGCCGGTGTCGCCGGAACGGTTGACCGCGTCAATCCTTAAACCCCGGTGCATGGCTTCCCGCAAAGCCGGAACGTCGCCTCGGGCTGCGGCTGCATACATGGAATCAAAAGTGCGGGAAGAAACTGCTTTTGCCGTGTCGGGAAGCAGCCAGAAAACGGCGGCAAAAAAGACAGTGAACGCTGTTTTAAACGGCATTGTCGACTGTTTTGCCGCCTGCTTGTTTCTTTTGTTTTGCAAATCCGTCATAAGCTGCCCGCCGTTTGTTCGGTTACATTTCCTTGCGCGAATTAATGGCCAGCTGAATGGTTCCTTCGTCCATGTAATCCAGCTCGGCGCCGACCGGAATGCCCTGTGCCAGGGTGGTGATTTTGACGTTGTGTTCTTTCAGACGGCTGACCAGATAATGGGAGGTTATCTGCCCGTCGACGGTTGCCGGCAGCGCCAGAATCACTTCTCCGATTTCTTCTTTCGGAAGTCTGTCCAGCAGTTTGTCCACGTTCAAATCATCGGGCGAAACACCGTCGAGCGCCGACAGCACGCCGCCCAGAACATGGTATTTTCCCTTATAGAAGCCGACCCGTTCCATTGCCCACAAATCGGCGACGTCCTGTACCACGCAGACGGTATGTCCGTCGCGTTTTTCCGAACAGCAGACGGAGCAGGGGGAAAGAGTGTCGTAATTGCCGCAGACCTCGCAGGTTTTGACGTTGGCCGCCACTTCCTGCAAAGCTTCGATCAGCGGCAGCAGCGCGGTTTCCCGCTTTTTAAGCAGATAAAGAACGATCCGCCGCGAAGAACGGGTGCCGAGCGCCGGCAATTTGGCGATGATTTTCGCCAGTTTTTCAATTTCCTGTCCGGACAAGGCGAAATCTCCTTAAAACGGCAGCTTCAACCCGCCGAGATTAAGTCCGCCGGTGATGTCTTTCATCCCGTCGCTCATCATGGCGTCCACTTTGCCCTGAGCGTCGTTGAAAGCGGCCAGCAGCAGGTCTTCAAGGATGTCGGTTTCTTCCGGGTTGACCAGGCTCTTATCAATTTCCACCTTTTTGGCCTCGAATTTGCCGTTTAAGGTCACTTTGACCATGCCGCCGCCGCTGCTGCCGGTTACTTCGCTTTCCGCCAGTTTTTTCTGCGCTTCTTCCATTTTTTTCTGCATCATCTGCGCTTGTTTCATAAGTCCCTGCATGTTCATCATGGCAATTTAATCCTCACTGTTAAAGTAATCTTCGCTGTTGGTGTTGAAAATGTCTTCGTTTGCGCTTTCGTCCCCGTCATCTTCTCCGGCTTTGACCTTGCGGGTCAGGTTTTCGATTCTGGCGCCGCGGAACTCTTCCAAAATAGCTTTTACCAGCGGGGTTTCTGCAACGTTTTTCTTGTCTTTTTCCTTTTGCTCGTTTTCAATGTCGGCAACGGTGCGGCCGACTTCGCCCGGTACGATGTCCAGCGCCCATTTGCCGCCGGTCGTTTCTTCGAGAATTTTGTTGAGTGCGGCCAGCGTGTCGTTGCCGACCCGGTCGGCGGCTTTGAATTTGATCTGTCCGGGAGAAAATTCCACCACCTCGACGTCATGACGCAGAGCATAAGCCAGCCGCGGCTGTTTTTGATTTTCCAAGTGTTTGATCAGCCCGTTGATGTCGGAAAAAGGCGCGTTGACGACCGTTTGGGCCGGAGTTGAAACCGCTGCCGGCGCAGAAACGGAAGCTGCCGCCGTTTGCGCTGCCGCGGACGGATTGCCGGCGCTGAAGTTTGCCGGTCTCAGGGTACCTGATTCAGATTTTTTTTTTACGCTTTCCAGCAGTTCGGCGGGAGAAGGCAGGTTGGCGGAGTAGGCGATACGGATCAAAATCATCTCCAGCGCGTCGATCGGCACCGGCGCGGTCTGCATCTCGTTCATCCCCTTGATCAGCATCTGCCAGATTTTGGAAAGTGTGGCAATGCTCAGCTTGCCGGAAGTTTCCTTCAGGAAGTTTCGGTCGTTTTCCGACAGCGAAGCATCGTTGACAAACCCCGGCAGCAGCAGCGTCTTGGTCAGAGCATGGGTCAGGTTGATCAGATCGCCGATGACGGCCGCCGGGTTGGCGCCGTTTCTGTACATTTCCTGCAATTTGCCGAGCAGCGCCTGCATGTCGCCGCCCACCATCTGATTGAACAGTTCAAAAGTCTGGCCGCGGTCGGCCATGCCCAGCATTTCCTTAACGATGTCAATGCGCACTTTGCCGCCGCCGAGCGAAATCGCCTGGTCGAGCAGCGACAGTCCGTCGCGGGCGGAACCGTCGGCAGCCGTTGCAATCATGTGCAGCGCCTCGTCGTCGGCTTTCAGGTCTTCCGCCGCAATAATTTTGTTAAACAGTTTCAGCAGGTCTTCAATCGACAGCCGCTGAAGGTCAAAACGCTGACAACGGGACAATACCGTAACCGGCACTTTGCGGATTTCGGTGGTGGCGAAGATGAACTTGACATGCGCCGGCGGTTCTTCAAGCGTTTTCAGCAAGGCGTTGAACGCGCTTTTTGAAAGCATGTGCACTTCGTCGATGATATATATTTTATAGCGGCAGTTGGTCGGTTTGTAACGCACGCCGTCCAAAATGTCGCGAATGTCGTCAACCCCGGTGCGGGAGGCCGCGTCGAGTTCCAAAACGTCGATGTTGCGGCCGGCGGCGATCGATTTGCAGTTTTCGCAGATGCCGCACGGATGGGTGGTGGGGCCGCCGCTGCCGTCGGGACCGGTGCAGTTGAGGGCTTTGGCAATCAGCCGCGCGGTGGTGGTCTTGCCGACCCCGCGGATGCCGGTCAGAATATAAGCGTGGTGAAGGCGGTTGTTGTTGATGGCGTTGGTCAGGGTTTGCACCAGCGCATCCTGCCCCAGCAGATCTTCAAAATTCTGCGGGCGGTATTTGCGGGCGAGAACCACATACTGTTCCTGTTTTTCTTCTTCTGCCATCGATAATCTTGTCTTTATCTAAAAAAGGCGGAGGGCGGCCGACCTCAGGCGGTTTCGTTACGGCTGCTTCCTTCCGGACCTGACCGGGTTGGCGAATGCCTGACCCGACGCCCTCCGTGATACATCAGTTACTATCGTCAATTTCCGTCCGACTTGCAAGCAAAAAATGTTTCATTAACATGATTAAAACGAAAAACCGTATCCGCCGCCGTTGTCCTGTCCGTCGGCCGGCGCGCCGTAATCATAATTGCCCGCAAGCGTCCGGCCGAAAATCAGGCGTTCGGCTTCCGACTTGTCTTTGCCGAAAATCATCGGCGGAACGGCGTCGTAAGCTTGGGCGGCGCTTTCCGGCGAGTTTTCGGGCAGGGCGGCGGAGAATTTCTTTGCCGCCGGATCGACGACCACGTCGCCGGAACGGGTCACCTCAATAATGTCCAGACTGTGTTCGTTTTTGCCGTCGGGCAAAATGCGGAACATGCCGCTGATGCCGACAAAACCGTCTCCGGTGGTGATGGCGGCGTCAATGTCGGCGGGGTTGTTTCTGGCCAGAGCCGAGGCCAGTGCCACCGCGTCATAGGCGAAAGCGTACAGGCTCTGCGGATATTCGTTGAAAAGCGCATGATATTTTTTGTTGAAATAGGCGTTGTGGGTGCGCGACATGGCCGGGTACCAGCTGCCGATAAGCGTCGATTCCCTGTTAAGGCGCGTATTTTCCCAAACCGAAGTGCCGAGGAATTTGACCTGCGGGGAAAATACGTCATAATAGCCGAACATTGCCGCTGCCGATTTCAGTCTGGCGCCGGATTCGGGAATCAGCACCGCATCAAAGTCGACGCTTTCCTCGGTGCCTTTGGCTGCCAGTTTTTTCAAAGCCCGGGCAGCTTCGGCGTCACCTTTGGCCGCCAGTGCCTTCAGCCGGTTTTTTTCCCGGTTGGTGCCGCCGGTCCGGCGGTCATAGTCGCTCAGCTGGCGGATGATTTCCGAAAAGTCGGTCGATTTCGGCGGATAAAAGGCGATTTTAACCACTCTCGCTTCGCTGCCGGCCGTGGCTTTGACCGCCGCCTGCGCTGCCGCAATGCCGGTGCTGTTGTCGGGCACCAGCAGGGCAAAACTGCGCCGGCCTCTGCCCGCGGCATAGGCGATGATGCGGTTGACCTGTTCTTCCACCAGCAGCCCGAGGGTATAGACGCCGTTTTGCAAAGCGCCGGAATCGGTCGAAAAAGCCACTACCGGAACGCCGCCGGCTTTGGTTTCGCCGGAAATCGCCCGCACCGAAGTGCCGGTCAGCGGCCCGATGATCATCTGCGCTTTTTGTTTAAGGGCGTTTTCAGCCGCTTCCTGCGCTCCTTCGGGAGTGCTCATGGTGTCGTAAAACTGCAAAATAAGATTGGGATTGTTCATGTCTTCAAGCGCCATCAGCGCGGCCTGTTTCAGACCCTGTCCGTAACGGGCGGCGTCGCCGGAAAGCGGCAGCAGTACGCCGACGCGAAAACTCGAAGGCGCTTCAAAGGCGGCTTCGTCAATGTCGGAAATACTGTCGTAAATTCCGCTGTCGGTGGTGACGGAAGTTGAGCGGCAGCCGATCAGAAGCCCGGCCAGCGCCAGCGCACAAATCTTTTTAAACACTTGCATTTTTTCCCAAAATCGAAAACAATTATGCCGGTTAATTTAAATGAAAAAAGCTTTGTTGTAAAGGGGCAGAAGAATAATAAATGATGAAAAAGGGACTGTATGTGACGGCAACGCCGATCGGCAATCTGAGGGATATTTCCGAGCGGGCGAAAGAAGCGCTGAAAGCGGCGGAATACATTGCCTGCGAAGACACCCGCGTAACCCGCAAACTGTTTTCCCTGCTCGGCATCGGACAGGACAAAACCTTTATCGCCTACGAAGACCACAGCGAAGAGGAACGGGCGCAAAAGATCATTGATCTGATCAACCGCGAGGAAACGGCGGTGGTTCTCGTCAGCGACGCCGGTTCGCCGCTCATTTCCGACCCCGGTTACAAGCTGGTGCGCAAATGCCGCGAACAAAAGGTGCCGGTTTACGTGCTGCCGGGCTGCTGCGCCGTCATTTCCGCCCTTCAGCTTTCGGGGCTGCCGACCAACCGTTTTATGTTTGCCGGGTTTATTCCCAACCGCGAAAAGGCGCGCGCGGACCTGTTTGCCGAGCTGGCCGGCGTCAATACCACGCTGGTTTTTTACGAAACCGCGCCGCGGCTGACGAAAACCCTGACTGCCGCGGCGGAATTTTTCCGCGGGCGGGAACTGGCGGTTGCCCGCGAAATGACCAAAATGTTTGAAGAATGCGTCAACGGCGGCGCCGAAGAGCTGATCGCGCATTTCACGCAGAATCCGCCGAAAGGGGAAATTGTCCTGATGGTTGCCCCGCCGGCCGCGGAAAATAAGGAAAATATCGATTTGAACGGTGTTTTAAAAGAGCTGATGAAAACCATGCCGCTGAAATCGGCGGTAAACGAAGCGGTCAAAACCTGTGGTTTGAACAAAAACGAGGTTTACCGCCGCGCGGTGGAAATTAAAAATGAAGGCTGACGCCAAAGGGCATTGGGCAGAATTTCTGGCGCGCCTGCTGTTTCGTCTGAAAGGCTACCGGATCGTTGCCGTCAATTATGTGACCGGCCGCGGCACCAACGCGGGTGAAGTCGATTTTGTCGCCTGCCGGCAAAATGTTATAGTGTTTGTTGAAGTCAAACAGCGTTCAAGCCTTGAAAAAGCGGCTTATGCGGTCAAATCGCGCCAGCAGCGGCGGATCTGGCGGGCGGCAGAGGCCTTTTTGCAGAAACATCCGCAATATGCGGCTTTTGACGTCCGTTTTGATGCGGTGACGGTTTGCCTGCCGTTTAAAATCCGTCATCTGCCGGACGCTTTCCGGTTTTGAAATTGCCGACGGAAAGCGTTTTCAGGCTTTGATGCAGACGTCCGGTGCGCGCAGGTAAAGCGGCTTGGGGTAATCAAGTTTTTTCAAACGGTATTTTTCGCTGCCGCAGGCTGCCAGCGCCTCAACCGGCAGACAGTCTTCCGTCCGGATGACATGCAGGCTTAAGCCCGACGGCCGGCTCAGAAAACGTTCGACCCCGTCGCCGGTCAGCGTTACCTTTTTATGCCGCAGGCGGTCGATGACGGCGTCATATTCCAGCGCTTCCGGTTCACCCGTTTTGTTTTTGCCGGCGTCAAAACACTGAAAATAAAAATCTTCCCGTTTGGTTTCGATAATGACCGCGTTGTAAAAAGCCAGCTCGTCCGGCGCCAGATCATGAATGTAAGCCTCAAAGGCGGAAACCCCGGTCAGTCCGGTTGAAGGCAGCGCCAGCCCGAGCGTGCGCGCGGCCGCCAGCGAAGAACGCACGCCGGTGAACGATCCGGGACCGGTGCAAACGGTGATCAGGTCGAGATCGGCCGGTTTCAGCCGGTTTTCGCTCATAATTTTTTCAATTGCCGGAAACAGGGCTTCCGCTTGGCCGAAGTCCATTTTTTCGATGATTTTGCCGACTGTTTTTCCGTCTTCGGTCAGTATGACCGAGCAGCTGCCGGCGGTGGTGTCAAAAGCTAAATTAAGCATCTTTTTTGTTTACCGTTTGGTTTTAAAATTTTACTTGTTGCTGCTTTTATATTATAAAAAGAGCCGACAGACAACGAATTTTAACTGGAAAAAGCAAAAAAATGAACAGCAGCCTGCTTTCCGACATGTTTTTTGCCGCGCCGGAACTGTGGTATTCGGTATTTGCGGTTTTTGCCGCGCTGATTTTTTGGGGGGCGGCGGAATATGTGCGGCTGTTGCAGGAAAAACGCAGAAACTATTTCATCCGCCGTGACCGCGACCGCTACGAGGAAACGCTTTATGCCTGCCGCGACGGCTATTTTGCCTTCATTTATCCCGATGACCGGGTGAACGATGCCGCTTCCGGCATTTCCGAGCGCTGTTCCCGCCGGCTGGCGGTGCTGCTTAACCTTGACGGCGGCGTGGAAACCCCTTTTGCCGAAGTGCTCAGAAGCTTTTACAAAGACGATGCCGACAAAATCGCGAAATACGTGGCGCTGCTGAAAGAGGACGGCGTTTCGTTTGAAGACCGTTTTGACTTGAAAAACGGCCGCAAGCTCATCTTGAACGGTGTTCGCATCAGCGGCGCGGACGGCAGCGTCTACAGTGACGTCGTGTGGTTCCGCGACATCAGCTATATTGCGGTAAAGATCGACGCCCTGCAAAATGAAAAGCAGGAAGCGGAAAGAAGGGAACGCGACTTAAGGGACCTGGTCGACAATCTTCCCTATCCGGTGTGGATGCGCACGCCGGATTCGGAAATAAAAACCGTCAACCGCAAATACCGGGAATATGCCGGCGCCGGCGGCGAACTCGGCGGCGGCGAAATAAGGGAACTGGCCGCCGCGGCCCGAGACGCCAACAAAACCCGGCAGAAAAACGTTTACCTCAATCAAAACGGCGAACGTCGCTGCTTTGAGGTAATGGAAACGCCGTTTCATTATGAACAGAATCTGGACCGGATCGCCACCGTCGGCGCCATGATCGACGTCAGCAATCTGGACAATCTCCGCCGTAACCTCAAACAAAACCAGAATGCCCATCTTGAAATTCTGGCTTCCCTCGGTACCGCGATTGCGGTTTTTGACGCCGAATACAAGTTGGTTTTTTACAATCAGGCTTTTGTCCGTCTTTGGCAGCTGGAAGATAACTGGCCGGAAGAGCATCCGTCGTACGGCGCTTTTCTCGATTATCTGCGCGAACGGCGGCTGTTGCCGGAGGTGCCCGATTATCCCTATTTCCGCAGCGAGGAGCATAAAATGTTCGCCGCCGTGACCGCGCCCGGGGAAGACCTGCTCCATCTGCCCGACGGCCGCAGCCTCCGGCGCATCCGCGCGCCGCACTTGAAAGGCGGACTCATTTTCGCTTATGAAGATATTACCGATCGCCTGACCGCCCGCCGCGAATATAACGCATTGATGAACGTTCAGCAGGAAATTTTAAACAGCATTGAGGAGGCGGTGCTGATTTTTGCTTCCAACGGGAGGCTGCAGTTTTACAATCAGGCCTACGTCAATCTCTGGGACGCCGACGAGATCATGCTGCAAAAGGAACCTTCCTTTGCCGAAATTCTTGAAACCCAGAAAACTTTTTTCAGCCGCGTAAGCGATTGGGAAGAATTGAAAAAGGACATTTTAAACCATATCTTCAGCAGCGCGACCGAAGCTTTCAGCTTAAACCGCGGCGACGGGGTGCGGGTGGAGTGTTTTTCTTCGCTTCTTTCCAATGAGTCGATTATGGTGCTGATGCACAAAACCGCGTCCGCATAACGTTTGACAAAATTGCAAAAAAAGTCTAAATTAAAATCGGCAGAAAGGCTTGCATCAGAGGTAGTTTAATGGACGACATTTTTTCAGATCCGAAAGACGACGCCGAAAAGGAAGGCGATTCCAACATTGAGTGGAAAAAAAGCGGCATTGACAAGCACGAACGGCTGACTTTGAAGATCAACGTCAGGGAGGCCAACCTGTACAATGCCGCCAAGGCAAACGACCTGAAAGCCAAAAACAAGGCCAGAACGCCGCTTGACGTGCCCAAGGGGTTTAAGAAGGTAAGCCGCAAAATCCGCGATTCCATGGACGAAGAAGAAGACGAGGACGATTATATTCTGGTACCCGTTTTTGAAGATATGCGCGAGAGTTCGCTGATGCGCGCCCTAAGCGAAGAAGAAAAGAAGATTTTGCAGCAGAACGAAAACATCAACAATGTCCGTCTGCAGGAAAACGTCGGCAGGGAAGCGGCGATCGAGCGGGCGGAAAAAGTGGTAATGCAGGCCGGTCTGGGCCGGGCGGACGCCAGGGTTTTGAACGAAGAACGCCTGAAGGCGGGAAAAGTTTCCGTCGACGAAGTGGTGGCCGAAGCGGTCAAGCAAAAGGCAGCCAAAAAATCGCGGACGGAAACGAAAAATCCGCGGAAAGAAGAACGCAGAGCTCGTACCGCCGCCAAGGAAATAGCCCAAAGCCGTGACGAGGAAAGCAAAAAGGCCGCCCGCCGGTTAAATGAGGCGGAAGCCGGGGCGGAAACAAAACTGGCGGCGGAAAAGAAGCGGGAAGCGGAGCAAAAAGCGGAAATCAAGCCGGAAGAAGCCAAGCCGGCGCCCGAAAACGCAAAGAATGAGGAAATCGTCAAAACCGAGCTTTCTTCCGTCAAGGCCGACGAAAAGGCGGCGGTCGAACGGCCGGAGCCTGAAATTGCCGCCGTCCGCGAGGAAAAAACCGAACCGGCGAAAGAAACCGGTGACAAGGTAAACGAAGACGAAATCAACAAAACCGAGCCGCGGAAAGAAGAGCCGGAAAAGGAAAATCCGGCGGCGGAAGAAAAAATGAAGGAACGACCGGCCGAGGCGGTGAGAGAAACGCGCGAAGCCGCTGCCCGCAACGAGGAGATCGTTAAGGAAAACGCCAGGGAAATCGTTGAGGAAAAGGCGCAAGAAAAACCGCAGCCGAACTCCGGAGCGGATAAGAAAAAAGACAAAGAGGTCAAGGAAATGATCATGGAAAAGAGCGGCCGCACCTACAACGACCGCCGTCCGCAAAAGCAAATCGACAAGACGCGGCTTTCGGAAAAGGAATACCAAAAGGCGCTGGAAGCGCAAATCAAAATGTATCAGGATCGCGAACGCTGAGGTGTTTTTTGCCTTAACTTCAACTGATATAAACGTACCTTTTGGAATACCGTTTTTTATTTAATCTTTTGGTTCAATCGATACGAATGTATTTTTATGATTCGAACGTCTGCGTAAGCAGGTAGATGGCAGACATACCAGCCCAGCCGTAAGGCTTGCGTAGCTTCGGGCCGGGCGTTTGAGGTTCGGAATGCTTAATACCACCGGTGTTAGCCGGTGGAAGTTTATTTGAATATTGTTTTCGATTTCGTTTTTTCAAATCGAAGATCCCCGCCTTTTATTTCTTTCCGCATTTTTCTTTCCGCATTTTGCCCGGTCTGCATCGAATTTGCCCTTCGGGAAAATCTGCAGAAGCGCATTGGGCATATTTTCTAAGCTTTCAGAATGTTTGTCGGTACCGATAAGCTGATAATAACGGCCGTTTTAATAATGTTTGCAAATTGCATTGCTTTCTGTCGTGATAAAAAACTCCTGATCCGACGGTTCATAAAAAGCTCTGAAAAAATATGTTCGTGTCGGTTGAGCTTTGTCTTAAGGCAGACGTAAAAAGCGGGTACGGTTTCGGACGGGCTTTTTGCCGGACGGGCATAAGCGCGAACGGTAAAAAAACGCCCCAAAAGGCGACGAAAGGAACGGCGGGCAAAAAGGACTATAAATAGCCGTTCTGGCGGAAGTTTTTGCTGGTAAACAGATTGTCGATGATTTTCTCAATGTTTTCAAACTGCTTGGTTTCGATCAGGTCGACGATTTTTACTTCCTGTTCGGTCAGCGGCCGGTTGACGCCGATCGAATCATAAAAGGAGTTGGCGCTTTTGAGCATTGCGGCGGCAATGTCGCGGCTGCCGATTTCGCCGTAATAGGAAGCCATCATTTTGTTGGCGTTGGCAATCTGCTGGGTATAAATGCCTTCGTCGGCGATGTTCAAGACGTTGCTGAAAGCCCATACCGCCTTTTCCTGCATGTCTTCACGGAAATACATGTCGCCGAGCCTTCCCCAGGCAGTGACGTTGCGGGGGTTCATCTCAATCGCCAGTTCAAAGGCGGCCGCCGCCAGCCGGTTGTGGCTGAGCGCGGCGAGCGAACCGAATATGGTGGCGCAGTTGGAAGCCTCGCACCAGGCTTTGTCCCGTTCCCGTCCTTCTCCCATCAGCCTGATCTTGGCGATTTTGCGGTCGATCAGCTCTTCCATCAGCACCAATGCCAGTGAACTGTCGCCGTTGGCCAGGTGAAACAGCGCCGCGTCTTCCTGCGGCAGCGTTTTGTGCGGGTTGAGGTTTTGAAAACGTCCGTTGACGCAGAGATAAATGAAAAATTTGATTGCGGTAATGGTCTGGATGATGTCGTCTTCACTGTTCAGATGCTGGTTCTTGTACATGATCGTCTGGGCGATTTTCGGTTCGTCGACGCTTCTTTCCAGCATGTCCATGATGAGCGCGGTCAGGGTAACCAGTTTTTGCGGTTTGAACTGGTATTGAAAAACGTCCGGCGCGGGAATTTTGGCCTCCTTGCCGGTTTTAACGGCGCTTTTTTTCCAGTCGAAATCAAGCGGCAGGGCGTTTTTGCCCGGTTTGGAACGGCGGTTGCCGGGCGTTTCCAGCTCGCTTTTGTCGATTGTCCGGACGTTTTCGCCGCCGGTTTCTTCTCCCGGCGCCAGCTTCTTGTCCAGACGATTATCGATTTTTGCCCGGTATTCGCGCTCAAGCATGCGTTCGCGCTGGATGGAGGCGACGACCGACTTGACGTACCAGACGAGGATCAGGCACATTGCCAGCACCAGAGTCATCAGAAAGAGGATGAGGGCGGTTGTTTTGACGCTGCCGAGTTCCGCCAGATAGGCGCCGACGCCGTCCTCTCCGGCCTGAAAAGCGGCGGCGATGCGGTTGAATATTGCGGAAAAGTCAAAGATCTCGTCTGTCATTGTTTTTTTCAAGGCACCATTTACAAAAGATTATTTTCGGTATAAACTGCATTTGCTCAAAAACATATTATATGCAAACAAGCTTTAAAAACAACAAAAAAGAAAAGTCGGAAACAATGGGTTATCTTGCACAGCGAAAAAAACACCTCCGTACGGATTTTATATTGAAAAGCCTGCTTGTCCTGCTGGCGTTTTTTTCGGCGGCGGCCTTTGCCGGCAACGCCTTCGGCCAGTTTCTGAACCAATGGCGCTTTCAGTTTTACCTGCTGTCGCTGCTGGTAATGTTTTATGCCCTGTTCAACCGCTTTTTTCTCTATTCTTTTTTGGCGCTGCTGCTTTTGCTGCTTAATTTCTTTGTCGTTTCCTCGTCGGTGCCGGTGCTTTTTTCCGGCGGGGAAGGAAAGGGGAAAACGGCTTTCGGGATGATTTATCAGCCGCGTCCGTCGTCGCTGCTCGACATTTTTGAAACTGCCGACCGCCGGCGTGCGGATCTGCTGGCGGTGATCGATCCGGTTTTAAACGGCGTCAGTCCTTCCGGGCTGGTGCCTGCCGGTTATCACTTGGCCGACAATGACGAAGGAAAGAGTTTTATGGTTTCCTCCCGGCCGCCGCGTTCGGCCGGCCGCATCGGTCTCGGCGGCGGCCGCAGCGCGGCTTTCGTCAGTTTGGAAATCGGCGGCCGCGGCTATGTTTTTTTAAGCTTTGATTTGTCGGGCATGTCCCGCCGCAATAAAGAGAAAGCGCTTGGCTACGTCAATGCCTTCGTTGCCGCCGAGGACGATCCGGTAATCATTTTCGGCGACTTCGGCATGACGGCCTGGAGTCCCGCTTTCGGCAGATTTCTGGCCTCTAACCGGCTGGAAGTCAAAAACGACCTGTTTTCCCGTTTTGCCAATCTGCTGATGCCGCCGACCCAATATGTGGTCGGCTATCGCAATCTCGAATTTGCCGGCAGTCGCCGTCTGCCGCGCCTCGGCAATCGTTCCGCGCCGTCTCTGATCCGGCTTAAAATTTAAGCGGCCGGCGAAAAATTTACCCTCTGTTAGGGTTTATGGTTTTATACTTGGCGCAAATTTACCAACCTTTTATTTAAGCAGGACAGTCAAATGAGTATAACCAAACTGAAAGACCGGCAGCTCTATACGGTATGCGATCCGCAGAAATTCGATTTTGCCAGCACCGCGGAGCTGGAAGAAAGAATGTCGGCGCTGGGGCAGGATCGGGCCATCAGCGCGGTCAAACTCGGCATCAACATCAAGTCGAAAGGATACAACCTGTTTTGCTTAGGCCCCGAGGGCACCGGCAAAACCAGCCTGGTCAAACGCATTTTGGAAGAAGCGGCCAAAACCCGTCCCACCCCCCGCGACTGGGTTTACGTTTACAATTTCGATGAACCCTACAAACCGAAAAGCATCAGTTTCCCGGCCGGCACCGCCTGCGAGTTTGCCAAAGATATCGACCGTCTGGCAGAGGATTTCAGCGTTGCCATTCCGGCGGTTTTGGACAGTGACGAATACAAAGCCGGCGTCAGCATCATCCGCGAAAAATACAAACAGAAAAAAGAAGAATATATGCGGATTTTGCAGAAAAAGGCCAAAGGCAAAAGCGTTTCCCTGCTGCATATGCAGGTGGGGCTGGTGGTGGCGCCGGTCAAAAACGGCGAGGTCTTAAGTCCGGAAGCTTTTGACGAACTGCCGGAAAACGAAAAACAGGAACTGATCAACGACCTCAACCTGATGCAGGAAGAAATAGAAAAAGCGGCCAAGGATCTGCCCGAATGGGAAGACCGTCAGCGCCGCGAAAGCAGCCTTTTGCGCGAAAAATTCATTAAACTGGCGGTAAAAAATCCGATCGACAGCCTGCGCCAGAAATACAAAGGCCATCGCGAGGCCATCGAGTTTTTGAAAAACATTCAGAACCACATCGTCGGCAATATCGACGAATTCCTGCCCGAGGAAAACGCCGCGCCGGCGGAAGAAAGCGACGCGCTTTCCGCCCTTTTGTCGCGGATGAACAAACAGGAAGAAGACAAGTTTGCCAAATTCAAGGTCAACGTGGTGGTCAAAAACGAACCGGATTCCGGCGCGCCGATCGTCCATCTCGACCATCCGACCCAGGGCAATCTGGTCGGCCGGGTCGAGCGCATCCAGCAATACGGCGCCCTGCTGACCGACTTTACCCTGATCAAGGCCGGCGCCCTGCACCGCGCCAACGGCGGCTTTCTTCTGATAGACGCCCGCAAGCTGCTGGTTCAGCCCTATGCCTGGGATTCGCTGAAACGGGCCCTGGCCTCGAAAACGATCAAGATCGAATCGCCGGGAGAGGAAACCAGTTTTACCACCATTTCGCTCGATCCGGAGCCGATTCCTCTGGACGTCAAAGTCATCCTGACCGGCGACGAAGAGCTTTATGACCTGCTTTCCGAGCGGGATCCGGACTTTTCCGATTATTTCAAAGTGGAGGCCGATTTCGGCACCCTGATGGACCGCAACGAAGAAAACGAGATAGAATATGCCAGGCTGATCGGTTCGCTGTCCAACAAGAAAAAGCTGCGCACGCTGAACAAGCAGGCGGTTGCCCGGGTGATCGAATATTCCTCCCGGTTGGCGGAAGATTCCAAGAAGCTGACCGCCCACATTGCCTCAATCGGCGACCTTCTGCGCGAAGCCGACTACTGGGCGCGGGAATCGAACTCCAAACAGATCGGCAAAAAGCACGTCGATCAGGCGATTGCCGCCCAGATTTACCGCAGCGACCGCATTAAACAGGCTATGCTGGAGCAAATCGACGACGGCACCATCATGATTGACGTTGAAGGCGAAAAGGTCGGCCAGATCAACGGTCTGGTGGTTTACAACTTCTCCCGTTTTTCGTTCGGCAAGCCGGCGCGGATTACCGTGCAGGCGCGCATCGGCAGCGGCGAGTTCGTCAACATCGAGCGCGAAACCAACATGAGCGGCCCGATCCATACCAAGGGCGTGCTGATTTTGCAATCGCTGCTGGCCAACCGGTTTGCCAAAACCTCGCCTTTGTCGCTGTCGGCGTCGATTGTGTTTGAGCAGTCTTACGGCGGGGTTGACGGCGACAGCGCTTCTTCGACCGAATACTACTGTCTGCTGTCGGCCGTTGCCAACCTGCCGATTAAGCAGAACATTGCGGTCACCGGTTCGATCAACCAGTTCGGCGACATTCAGCCGATCGGCGGCGTCAACGAAAAGATCGAAGGCTTTTTCGACGTTTGCAGACATCGCGGTCTGACCGGGGAGCAGGGTGTGATCATTCCCCGCACCAACGTTGTCAACCTGATGTTAAGAGAAGACGTGATTGCCGCCGTGCGGGAAGGAAAGTTCCATATTTACGCGATTGACACGGTAGATGACGGGATCGAGATACTGACCGGTTTGAAAGCCGGCAAGCCTAATGCCAAGGGCGAATATCCGAAAGGTACAGTCAATTATCTGGTCAAACAAAGTCTGGAAAACTATCAGCGGCTGTATGCCATGTATGCCAAAGATTCTTTCGGCAGCATTTGCAAATAAAAACGAAAACCCCGGATTATCCGGGGCTTTTTGTTAAGCCGCCGCCGCTGTCCGTGCGTGCGGGCGGCAAGCCCGGTGACGCGGTCTGAAGCCGGACTTCGGGTTTTAAACGGCTGGCGGTGCCCGCGTGGGCCGGCTGGTTTATGCCGCCGCGCCTGCCTCAGGGTTTTATTTTGGCCAGCAGTTCGTCGCGGGTCAGTTCAAAACCGCTGTCGACCCATACCTGTTCGAGATATTCGCGGGCGGCGCCGATTTTGGCGTTGCCGGTAATGCCGTGACGGATGATGTCTTTGCCGCTGACCGGGAAAACCGGCACCGTGGCGTTTCTTACCGCGCGGACGGCTTCATCCGGATCTGTTTTGCCGCCGCGGTTTGCCGCATCCCGCAGCAGAAGCAGGGAAAGACAAACGTCTTTGCCCAGCCGGTAAACCGCCTGTTTCAGCTTCGCCGCCGACGAAAAATCCCCGTCGCCGCCTTCCGCTTCTGCCAGCCGGATCAGGTTTTCCTTTTGGTTTTTGGGGAACTTCAGCCGTACGGCAATGTTTTCGGCCAGCGTTTTGTCCGGCCGGAAAAGGGCAAACAGCCGCCGTACCGGATCGGGCGCAAAACCGTGTTTTTCTTCCAGCCGGATCAGTTTTTCCAATTCGTCGAAACAGGGAGGGTCGGTCAGCCAATAGCCGAGAATGTCGTTTTCAAACATAAGCTTCAGGGTTTGGGCGGCCTTCGGCGTCAGCAGAATCTTGACCAGTTCGTCGCGGATTCTTTCCACCGGCAGGTTTTTTAGCCCGTTCAGATTGTCGCGGCAGGCTTTCAGCGCTTTGGCGTCGGCCGGCGCTTTGCCGAACAGCGAATAAAAACGGAAAAAACGCAAAATCCGCACATAATCTTCGCGGATCTGCCGGTTGGCGTCGCCGATAAAACGGATGATCCCGTTTTCCAGGTCTTCGATGCCGTTGTAATAGTCGAAAACGTTGCCGTTTTCGTCGGCGTAAACGGCGTTGATCGTCAGGTCGCGGCGGGAAGCGTCTTCTTCCCAGTTGTCGGTAAACTCCACCTCCGTTCTCCCGTTGCCGCCCTTCACCTGTTTTTTCAACGAGCTGATTTCGAGCAGGGTGCCGCCGACAGCCACCCCCAGAGTGTCTATTTTCAGTCCGATCGGCGCCGTGCGGATGCCGGCTTCTTCGCAGGCTTCCGCCAGTTCGTCGGGCGAAAGGTCGGTGGAAAGGTCGATGTTGGCGGCTTTCAGCCCCGCCAGCGCGTCGCGTACGGCGCCGCCGACAAAACGGACGACTCCGCCGTAGCCGCGGATGATTTTAAATATTTTCAGCACGCCCGGATCGGCGGTGATGCGGCTGATGTCGAGATAATTGTCCCTGATCATGGTCTGTCCCGTTTCATAAAAAATTTTATGCTTGTATTGTTAACCGTTTTTAGATAATTTTCAAATACAATTATGTCAGAAATTAACCCCCGAATGTGAGTATTGCAATGAAAAAACTGTTTATTCTGAGCGCCGTTTTCCTGTTCGGCGCGGCTGCCGCCAACGCCGGCACGCCGAAGCTTTTGGGCGAATACAACGACTGGTCCGCCTTCTATTATCAGGACGGCAAAAACGTCGTCTGCTACATGGCCTCCAGCCCGCAGAAGGACGAAGGCAAATATACCCAGCGCGGCGACATCTACGTCGTCATCACCCACCGCCCGGCGGAAAAAAGCTTTGACGTCGTCAATTTCGTTGCCGGCTATACCTACAAGCGCGACGCCAAAGTGGTGGTAAAAATCGGCAAAACCACCATTGACAAAATGTTTGTCGACAACGACAAAGCCTGGGCCGTCAGCGAAAAAACCGACAAAGAACTGGTTGCGGCGATGAAAAAAGGCGAACGGATGATCGTTACCGGCGAATCCTCGCGCGGCACGGCCACCAAAGACACCTATTCCCTTTCCGGCTTTACCGCCGCTTACCGCGCCATCAGCGCCAAGTGCAAAAAATGACGGACAAAATCGAACTGATCGGGCTGACGAAAAACGAGCTGGCCGCCTGTCTGCGGGAGATGGGCGAGCCGGCTTTCCGCGTCAAACAAATCTGGCAGTGGGTTTATTTTTACGGCAAAACCGATTTTAACGAGATGACCAACCTGTCCAAGGCTTTGCGGCAGAAGCTGGCGGAACGTTTTGTCCTTTCGCGGCCGAAAACGGTGACCGAACAGCTCTCGAGCGACAAAACCCGCAAATGGCTGCTGGAGTTTGCCGACGGCGAAAAAATCGAAGCCGTTTATATTCCGGAAGCCGATCGCGGCGCAGTCTGCATTTCCACCCAGATCGGCTGCGCCATGGGCTGCCGCTTCTGTCATACCGGCAGCCAGAAGCTGACCCGCAACCTCACCGCGGGAGAAATCGTCGGCCAGTTTATGCTGGCGCGCGACGTTTACGGGGAATGGAACCTGGACGGCGAAAAACGGATGCTTTCCAACATCGTGCTGATGGGCATGGGCGAGCCGTTGCAGAATTACGAAAACGTGGTCAAAGCGGTGGAAATCCTGACCGACGGCGAAGGCATCGCCATTTCCAAACGGCGGATTACGCTTTCCACTTCCGGCATTGTTCCCCATATCCGCGACATTGACCGCGATATGGGCGTCAAACTGGCAGTCAGCCTGCATGCGTCAAACAATGAGCAGCGTTCGGAAATTATGCCGATCAACAAAAAATACCCGCTGCCCGAGCTGATGCAGGCCTGTCACGACTATCAGGAAAACCACGGCGGCTATATTACTTTCGAATACCTGATGTTAAAAGATTTTAACGATACGCCGGCACATGCCGACGAACTGGCGGCTCTGATGAAGAAATACAAAATCAACGCCAAGTTCAATCTGATCGCTTTCAATCCCTGGCCGGGCTGCAGTTATCAACCGAGTTCCAACAACCGGATCCATGCCTTTTCGCAAAAATTGCAGGATTACGGTTTCGCTGCGCCGATCCGCACCGCCCGCGGACAGGACATTCTGGCCGCCTGCGGACAACTGAAATCAAAAAAGAACGGAGAACAGACGGGTAAATAACCTGCTTCAAAAACCGGATTATTAACAAACGGCCTCTTTTTAAGGGGCTGTTTGTTTATTAATTGCCTGGCAGAAAATCCCGGGTTTACCCGGGAGCAGAATGTTTTGATGCCGACAACATCAACCTGTACTTTTGATTATGGTTAAACCGCAAGCTTAGAGCAAACCGCACCGGCCTGCGCTTTTGATCATAATCGAGCCGCGGGCTTGGCGGCCGTTTTAGCTTCCGTTTTCCCGGGATATCTGTTGCGTTTTTCGGCTTGTCGGGGCCGGTTTAAAAGCTTAATCACCGTCAGCGGCGGAATAATATGCCAAAATACAAACAGAGGTATTGTGTTGTCTTTTTCGAAATATATTTGAGCAATCAGATACAGCAAAACAAGCGTTATACCGCAAAGCCCCTTCAGATTCCGGCGGGAGGAAAAAACAAAGGGGCGCACAAGGCCGTCAGTAAAACGGAAGCCGCTCCCGCCATGCCGTTTGAAATGACAAAATTCCGGCAGACGAAAGAACCGTAAGCCAAAAGAACGGGAACAGCACTGATGAAACAAAAGGTTTTTAAATTGTCCCTGCCGTGCATGCGGGCAATTGTATAAACCGATATGACAATTATAGAATACAAGGCTTCCGTGCCGATTTGCAAAAGCGGCAGCAGCCCTTCGGTTGATGCGTCGTAATTTCCGGCGGACGAAGTAAAAACGACGAAACACGCGAAAGATGTTGCGGCGGCATATAAAACAAGGGCGGAATACTTGAAGACCGCTGCCATCGCATTTCCCGCGGTTTAATCTTCGTCCTGCCGGTTATGGTACCGCCGGCGGCCGTTTGAACGGCGTTCCCGATTCCGATAGCCGATTTGACGCTGCTCGGGCGGCCGGCGTTCAATTTCCGGCCGGTAAGAGGCAGCCTGATTTAACAGCGAGTCGATGATTTCCATCGGGTTTTTGCCGGCGAGCAGCTGCTGTTTGGTCACTTCGGTTGCCACCGACTGAACGACGGCATTGCGGAAAGCGTCCTGTGCGGAAATTTTGCTTTTTTCTTCCTGGAGCTTCGTTTTTTCCGTATATTTGCGGTGAAAGCGGGCGAATTCGTACAGCGGATCGCCGCCGCGGATGTAGTTGTCCAGCCCTGCCAGGTTGGTCTTTTCGTCCACCAGCGCCTTAATTCCGCCGCATTCCCGGTCGATGTAAAGCTTCCAGTCTTCGATGATGTCCCAGTAAACGGCCGCCTGTACGCTGTCCGGCGCAATTTCTCCGAAATCGATGAACTTGACGTTGCCGGGACGCTGGTAAATGGTAATGTTCTTGTCAAAAAACTCTTTGTTTTCCCTCAGCTTGCGCCGCGGATTGACCAGCGAATAGGCCAGACAGATGGCCACCAGCGCTTCTTTCAGCCCCTCGTTGGTCTTATAAACCACCTTGAGCGGCTTTTTGATCACTTCCGGGTTGTGCAGAGCGGCGTTGACGCAATACTGGTTAAGGTTTTCCAGCGCGTCCAGCTGGTCGTCTTCCAGTTCGACCGAAGTTTGGACGACGGCGCTGAACGCCAGATCGATCAGTTCCTGAATGTCTTTTTCCGTTTTTGTTTCTTCCGTCATTTAACCCTCAACAACAGGCTTAAACTTCTTTACTGCTTCAATATAAACGTTTTTCTTGAATTCTGCAATTCTTTTGACCGCTTCGTCAATGTCTTCCCAGGCATAACGGGCAAATTCCGGCTCTTCGGTTTCAAGGTTGATCTCACTGTCTTCGCCGGTAAAGCGGAACAATACCCACTGCATTTCCTGTCCGTCATATCTCCACTTGCCGCCTTTTTGAATTTCCGGCGGAAAAGTATAGCGCAGCGGTTCGGTTACGGTATCTGCCGGCTCGACCGAAACGATCGAAGTTTCTTCTTTGAGTTCGCGCCGGGCGGCTTCAATCAGCCCTTCGCCGGCTTCGATTCCCCCCTGCGGAAACTGCCAGGCGCCGGGCAGGTCGCGCCGTTCGCACAAAAGAACCTTATGATCTTTGTAAACCGTGATGCCGACGCATTTTCGATAGTTGCCGTTCATTGTTTTGTCCTTGTTTTTTACTTTTAAAAAACAGAGCCGGAGCATGCGTCTGCCGCAAAACTCCGGCCCGGCCGTCTTATTTCTTGTCGGCGGCGTAAATGCTCAGAGCCTTGATGGTATCAACCGCCCGCAGCAGCTGATAGTCTTTTTGCAGGTCTTCGTCATTGTCGCCGTTTTTGTCTTTGTCATCGGCTTTTTGATCTTTGCCGCCGGCCTCGACATTGTCGTTTTTCAACGCGTTTTTCAACTCGGCTTCGCTGATCGTCAGACCGTCGAAGTTAAGCAGTTCGACCTTGGCCGGCTTGACTTCGATATCCGGTTCGATGCCCTTGGCCTGGATCGAACGGCCGGAAGGCGTGTAATAACGGGCGGTGGTCAGCCGGATGGCGCCGTATTTGGCAAACGGAATGACACTCTGGACCGAACCTTTGCCGAAAGACTTTTCGCCCATGATGATTGCCCGTTTATGATCCTGCAAAGCACCGGCGAGAATTTCCGACGCCGAGGCCGAACCGTCGTTGATCAGCACCACGATCGGCAGCCCTTCGGCCACGTCGCCTTTGGTGGCGTTATATTTGATGGTGTCTTCCTCGTTGCGCGAACGGGTGGAAACGATTTCCCCCTTGTCAAGGAACAAATCGGAAACCGCTACCGCCTGGTCAAGCAGGCCGCCCGGGTTGTTGCGCACGTCGATTACCAGTCCGCGGATGCCGTTTTTAGTTTTTTTCTGCATTTGGGCCAAAGCGTCTTTTACGTTCTTGTCCACTTCTTCGCTGAAGGAGGAAATGCGGATATAGGCAACGTCTTTGGCTTTGATTTCGCTTTTAACCGACTGGATTTTGATTTCTTCGCGTTTCAAGGTGACGTCAAACGGTTTTTCGGTACCGCGGCGGATGGTCAGTTTGATTTTGGTGCCGGTTTTGCCGCGCATTTTGTCGACCGCTTCGTTAAGCGTCATGCCGACGACGGTGGTGCCGTCGAGGCTGATGATGTAGTCGCCCGGTTTCAGCCCGGCTTTGAACGCCGGCGTGTCGTCGATCGGCGAAACCACTTTGACCACACCGCTTTCCATCGTCACCTCAATGCCCAGGCCGCCGAATTTTCCCTGCGTCTGCTCGTTGAGATACTGGAAGCTTTTGGCGTCAAGAAAGCTGGAATGCGGATCAAGCGAGGAAAGCATGCCGTTGATGGCCGATTCGATCAGTTTCTGGTCGCTCACCTCTTCCACGTAAGACGCTTTGGTCCGTTCCATGATTTCGCCGAAAAGGTTCAGCATTTCATAGGTGTCGGCTTCTTCTGCCGAAGGCGCCTTTTTGTCGGCGGCGGTTACGCAGCCGGCGGTCAGGACGATGTTGGCGATTAATGCAAATGTCAGTAATTTTTTCCACATAACGTTTTTCCTGTTTTTGTTCTTTTGTTTTTATTTGGCAAACCAGGCCTCGGGGTCGATCGGCCGGCTGTCTTTTCGCAGTTCGACATAAAGCTTGGCCTCGGCGCTTTTCGGCATCTGTCCGATCGGTTCGCCGGCCAGAAGCATCTGCCCCACTTCGCAGTCGATGCTGTTTAAGCCGGCCAGAAGCGACATATAATGTTCGCCGTGTTCGATAATAATGATGTTGCCGTAACCGCGGAACGGGCCGGCAAAAATGACGGTACCGTCAAACGGCGAAACCACCTGCGCTTCGCTCCGGGTCTTGATCGAGATTCCTTTGGCGCTGACGCCTTTGGCGGTTTCCTGCCCGTAGGCCGCGACAATCGGCCCCCGCGCCGGCATCGAAAGTTTGCCTTTGGCTTTGACGAAGTTTTGCCCCACGTCTTTTATATAAGCGGTCTGCGATTTTATCAAGTCATCGCTTTTGGCCTGTTCCTGCCGTTCTTTTTCCCGGCGCTCGTTAACCGCCAGCGCTTCCTGTTCGGCACGGTATCTTTCCAGCTCCTCGCGTTCGCGCTTCAGCTTTTCCTGCCGCTCGCGCTCCAGCTTTTCCCGCGCTTTGCGTTCCTTTTCCAGCTTGACCAGCAGTTCCTTGATGTCTTTGGCCTGAGCCGCCAGCTGTTTGATTTTTTGCCGGGCGGCGGCGCTTTTGTCTTCGATTTGGCTGCGGATTTTCGCTTTTTTGCGGATCAGCTGCTTCATCTGCCGGTGTTCTTTTTCAAGCGCCAGTTTGTTGCTGGAGATTTTTTTTACCTGCTGTTCGATCTTGCTTTTCTTGGTTGCGATGTTGTCGAGTTTCTCCCGGATCTGGGCGGCCTCTTCCGCCAGGAACGGCACCGTTTCCCGAAGCAGCATCGCGCTTCTGATGATTTCGACCGGCGTCAGCGGCTGCACGAACAGCGCTTCCGTCGGTTTCAAGGCCAGATTCTGCAGCGCGTAAAGAGTCTGGATCAGGTTTTCGTCTTCTTTGATAAAGTCGTCTTCCGCCGTTTTCAGTTCTTTTTGCAGTCGCGCCAGCTGTTTTTCCATTGCCGAAATTCTGTCTTCGGTGTTTTGAATCTGCCGCGCCTTTTGCACCATCTGCTTGCTCACCGTCGCCATTTCGACGCTGATTTTGGCGGCCTGAGCCTGCAGGCGCTTGTGTTCGACGCTTTTTTGTTCCACCTGCATCTGGATCGCTTCCAGATCCTTGCGGGAAACGACCGCCGCCGCTGCCGACTGCACTGTCAGCAGGCTTAAAAGCAAAGTTAAAAAGGCGGTTTGTATTTTCAACGGCGGTCGTCTCCGAAGCAGGTTCTATTTGCGGACCAAAAGCGATTTGCCGGTCATTTCCGCGGGCTGCTTAATGCCGAGCAGGTCAAGCAGGGTCGGGGAAATGTCGGCCAGTTTGCCGTTGTTGAGCGCGGCAACGTCTTTCGGACCGTTGACCAGCACCGCCTGTACGTCGCCGACGGTGTGCGCGGTATAAGGCTGGCCGGTTTTTTCGTCGACCATTTTTTCCGCATTGCCGTGATCGGCGGTAACCAGCAGCGCGCCGCCAGCGTTTTTGATGGCCTTGACCACTCTGCCCAGGCACTCGTCAACCGCGGCCACCGCTTTCAGGGCCGCTTCCATAATGCCGGTATGGCCGACCATGTCGCCGTTGGCGAAATTGCAGATGATGACGTCGAATTTTTGCTTTTCGATGGCGTCAACCAGATGGTCCGTCACTTCGTAAACCGACATTTCCGGTTTCAGGTCATAGGTGGCAACCTTCGGGCTGGGAACCAGAATTCTCGATTCTCCGGCGAATTCCTTTTCTTCCCCGCCGTTGAAAAAGAAAGTGACGTGTGCGTATTTTTCGGTTTCGGCAATTCGCAGCTGGGTGAGGCCGTTTTCCGCCACCACTTCGCCGAAGATGTGCACCAGCGCTTCCGGCGGGAACATCGTCTGCATGAAACGGTTGTGGTCGACCGAATATTCGGTCATGCCGACCGCCATCGACAGCTCAATCGTCTTTTTCCGTTCAAAACCGGTAAATTCCCTGTCGGCCAGCGCATACAGGATTTCGCGGGCGCGGTCGGCGCGGAAGTTGGCCATCAGCACCGCGTCGCCGTCTTCAAATCCCTGATAGTCGCCGATTACGGCCGGAACCACGAATTCGTCGCTGACTTTTTCGGCATAAGAAGCTTTGATCGCCTCGACCGCGTCGGCAAAACGTTTGCCGTCGGCCATAACCATGTTGTTGTAGGCTTTTTCCACCCGGTCCCAGCGCTTGTCGCGGTCCATGGCGTAGAAACGTCCGGCCACGGTGGCGATTTTGACGTTTTCCATGGCGGCGGTATCTTTTTCAAATTCGGCGACGAAGCCGGCGGCCGATTCCGGCGGCGTGTCGCGGCCGTCCAAAAAGGCGTGGACGTCGGTTTTGATGCCGTGTTCGTTCAGAATGCCGGCCAGCGCGACGATGTGATGCTGGGAAGAGTGAACGCCGCCCGGCGACATCAGGCCCATCAGGTGGCAGGTTTTGCCGTTTTCTTTCAGTTTTTCGATCAGTTTTAAGAGGACCGGGTTCTTTTTAAGCGAACCGTCTTTGATCGCCAGGTCGATCTTCGGCAGATCCTGCATGACCACCCGGCCGGCGCCGAGGTTGGTGTGTCCCACTTCCGAATTGCCCATCTGTCCTTCCGGCAGGCCGACGGCCAGTCCGGAGGTCTGTACCAGGCAATGCGGATATTCTTTCAAGCACCGGTGCCAGTTGGGCGTATGCCCCTGTTCGATCGCGTTGTCGGGGGTAATTTCCTTGCGGTAGCCCCAGCCGTCCAAAATTAGCAGCATTACGGGTTTTTGTCTCATTTTGTTTGTCCTTTACCTTCTCTTTCGATTCTTGTTTTATGCTGATTATATATAATTACTTTCAGAATAAAAGCCCTAAATTTATATCTTTTTGCAAAAAAAGGTCACTCCTCGCTTTCCGCCGCCAGCATCACTTTTTTCCAGATTTCGGCCGGCAGGGTGCCGCCGCCGACGCCTTTCATCGGCGAGTTGTCGTCGTTGCCGATCCATACCGCCGCCACGTAACGGTCGGTAAAGCCGACGAACCAGGCGTCGCGGTAATCCTGCGAAGTGCCGGTTTTGCCGGCGGCAAAGAACGGCAGTTGCGCTCTTTTGCCGGTGCCTTCAAGGATCACTTTTTCCATCATCTCGGTCATGGCTTCAACCGTGTCTTCGTCCAAAATCCGCTGCCGTTCGTCTTCGTCGTAAAGACGGGTGTAGAGCGGATAGCCTTCGCGGGTGTAAATTTCGGTGATCGAATAGGGCCAGGCGGCATACCCGCCGTTGGCAACCGCGGTATAGGCCACCGCCATGTCCAGCACCTTGACCGCCGAACTGCCGAGCACCATTGCCGGGGTGTCGTCGATCGGGGTCGAAATGCCCATTTTGCGGGCGGTGCGGATAATGTCCCCGGACGGCAGTTTTTGCGCCAGGTTGACGGTGGCAAGGTTGAGCGAACGGACGAACGCCTCTTCCAGGGTTACCGTGCCGTAATATTTTTTGCTGTAGTTTTCCGGTTTCCAGTTGCCGATGGTGATCGGATAGTCGTCGATTTCGTCGTCGGTATCCCAGCCTTCTTCAAGAGCCGTCAGATAGACGAACGTCTTGAATGCCGAACCCGGCTGCCGAAGCGCCTGAGTGGCTCGGTTGAACTGGCTTTTCTCATAATTGATGCCGCCGGCCATCGCTTTTACGGCGCCGTTTCTGTCCAGCACCACCACCGCGCCGTTGGTGACACTTTTGCTTTTCGCGTTGGCAAAAACCGCCTGCCGGAGGGCGCTTTCCGCCGCTTTCTGAATTTTCTTGTCAAGCGTGGTGTAAACGTTGATGTCGTTTTCCCGTTCGCCGATATAGGCGTTTACTTCCTGATAGACCCAGTCGGCGAAATATCTGCCGCCTTCGAGTTTGTCGTGAATGCCGGCGCCGATCGGCATTTTCAGCGCTTTGGCCTTTTGTTCCAGGGTGATGACGGCGGCGTTGACCATGTTTTGCAATACCACTGCCGCCCGCTTGAGGGCGCGCTCTTTGTCGGCGGCCGGGTTATAGCGCGCCGGCGCTTTCAGCAGGCCGGCGATGACGGCGCCCTCCAGCATGTTGAGATCGCGCGAGCTTTTGTGAAAATATTTCTGCGACGCCGCCTCGATTCCGTAGGTACCGCTGCCCATGTAAACGCGGTTGAGGTAAAGGGTCAGAATCTGGTCTTTGGAAAATTTGCTTTCCAGCCAGAAGGCCATCAGCAGTTCCTGAACTTTGCGCTTGATGTTTTTCTGCGGGGTCAGAAACAGGTTTTTGGCCACCTGCTGGGTGATGGTGCTGCCGCCCTGGGCATAGCGTCCCTTGATCAGGTTGGCGGTCATGGCGCGGGTGAAGGCGATGACATCGAACCCGAAATGGGAATAAAAACGCCGGTCTTCGGTGGCAATTACCGCATTGATGACGTAAGGCGGCAGTTCGTCGGGATAGACCACTTCCGAATAAACGTTGCCGAAGGTGGCAATTTCCTGTCCGTTTTCGGCAATGATCGAAGTCGAGGGCTGCCGAGTGCGGGAAACCGCCTGTTCAATGTCGGGCAGGGTGGCAAAGCAATAGCCGACGTACAGCGCCAGCGCGGCGCCGACGGCAAGGGCGGCAAAGAAAAGCAGTTTCCACCAGCGGAAGCCGCCGGTCGTTTTTTTGCCGCGGGAAACTTTTTTCCCGCCGCCGGTTTTCTTTTTTGCTGCCGTTTTTTTGGCCGTCTGCCGTTTGCCGCCCTTTTTCTCTTCTTTTGCGTTTGCTGCCATCTGTCTTCCCCGGTTGCGATTCTTTCGCCGATTATAACCGGAAAATGTCACCAATAAGTTAAGCATAAGTATATTTCCCGGTTGGCTTATCGGCTTTGATGGTTTATATTGAGCGCAAAAGACGAAAACGGGAAAGGAAAGGCAATGACGGCAAAAAAAATTTGTTTGATCGACGGATCGGGGTACATTTTTCGGGCATTTTACGGCCTGCCGCCGCTTAATGCGCCGGACGGCACGCCGGTCAACGCGGTCTATGGTTTTACCAACATGTTTTTGAAGCTCACCTCCAAAATCGGCTGCGACTATACGCTGGTGCTGTTTGACGCCAAAAGAGAAAATTTCCGCAACCAAATCTTCCCCGAATACAAGGCTACCCGGCGCGAAGTTCCGGAAGAGCTGATCCCCCAGTTTCCGATCATCCGCGAAGCGGTCGGCGCTTTAAAGCTCAATTATCTGGAGATGGAAGGCTATGAAGCCGACGACCTGATTGCCACCTACGCGCGGCTGGCGCTCGAACAAGGCATGGAAGCGGTGGTCGTGTCGGCGGACAAAGACCTGATGCAGCTGATCCGCCCCGGGGTTGAGTTTTACGATCCGATGAAAGACAAGTTTTTTACCCCCGAAGATGTCAGGGAAAAATTCGGCGTTTATCCCGACAAAGTGGTTGACGTGCAGGCGCTGTCGGGCGACAGCACCGACAACGTGCCCGGGGTTCCCGGCATCGGTCCCAAAACCGCGGCCGAACTGGTCAACGCTTTCGGCTCGCTGGAACAGGTGCTGGCTCATGCCGGGGAAATCAAACAGAACAAGCGGCGGGAAACGCTTTTGGCCAACCTTGACAACGCCCGCGTTTCGCTGGCTCTGGTGCGGCTGCGGGACGACGTTCCGGTGGAAAGACGGCCGGAAGATTATCCCTGCCGCTGTCCCGAACTGACTTTGGTGGAAGAATTTGCCGCCAAATACGGCTTTAACAGCTTAAAACCGCGGCTGGCCCGCTGGGTTGAGGAACAGTGCAAAAAGGTTTATCCCGAAGCGGCGCCGGCAAAAGAAGAAACGAAAGATTACCGGCTGGCCGCGGACGGCAAAACGCTTGCGGAATGGCGGCGGCTGATTGAAGAAGAGGGCGCTTTTGCCTTCAAGGTGCTGGCCGACGGAACCAATCCGGTTTTTGACCGGGCGGTCGGCGTGGCGCTTTCCGTCGGCGGCGGCCGTGCGGTTTATCTGCCGTTTGCCGCCGAAGCGGAAAAGGCGGAAGCCTTCGATCTTTTTTCCGCGGCCGAAAGCAAACGGCCGGAAGGTTTGTCCGCCGCGGCCGTTGCCGCTTTTCTGCAGCCGCTGCTGGCTGATCCGGAGTTGTTGAAAATCGGCCATGACGTCAAGCGCGATATGCATTTCCTGTCCCGTTTTTTGACCGGGGAAACGGCATTTTCGCCTTATGACGACGTCGAGGTCATTTCCTACGTTCTCGATTCAACCTCGCACGGCCACGGTCTGACGGAACTTTCAAGCCTTTTTCTCGGGGTGGAAATGACCAACCCCGACAAGCTTTTCGGCGTCGGCCGGCAGAAGATAAATGCCGGCGATTTGGAACCGGAAATTGCCGCCGCTTACGCCTGCGAACAGGCCGACGTTGTCTTCCGGCTGCACGGGGTGCTGCGTCCGCGGCTGGCGCAGGAGCGGATGGCGACCGTTTACGAACATTATGACCGGCCGCTGGTCGCCACCTTGTTTGAAATGGAGAAAAACGGGGTGGCGGTCAATGCCGCCGGCCTGAAGGAACTGAGCGCGGAACTGGAGAACCGTCAGCACGAACTGGAAAAGGAAATTTTTGCCCTGGCCGGCGAGGAGTTCAACCTCGGGTCGCCCAAGCAGATCGGCGAAATACTTTACGGCAAGCTGGGGCTGAAAGGCAAGAAGAGCGCCGGCGGCGGCTATCAGACGGGGGCGGAAGTGCTGGAAAAAATGGCGGAAGAACATCCGCTGCCGGCCAAAATTCTCGACTGGCGCGCGGTTGCCAAGCTGAAATCGACCTATACCGACGCTCTGCTGCCGCTGATCGACGGAAACGGGCGCGTTCATACCACCTACAGTCAGACCACCGTCAACACCGGCCGGTTGTCGTCGGTTAATCCCAACCTGCAAAATATTCCGGTGCGCAGCGAAGACGGCCTGAAAATCCGCCGCTGCTTTGTCGCCCGGCCGGGCTGCCGGCTGATTTCCGCCGACTATTCGCAGGTGGAGCTGCGGCTGATGGCGGTGCTGGCCGACGTGAAGGCCTTGAAAGAAGCTTTTGCCGCCGGCATTGATATTCATACCGCGACTGCCATGCAGGTCTTCGGCCTGCCGCGGGAAGAGGTGACGCCCAACGTCCGCCGCCATGCCAAAGCGATCAATTTCGGCGTTATTTACGGCATTTCCCAATACGGCCTGGCCAAACAGATCGGCATTTCGAACGACGAGGCGAAAAAATACATCGACGCTTATTTCGCCAAAATGCCGGAGATTAAGCGCTATATGGAGCAGACCGTCGAATTTGCCCGCAAAAACGGTTACGTGACCACGCCGTTCGGCCGCAAATGCGCGGTGCCGGGCATTAATGACAAAAACCAGCGGATCGCCTCCTTTGCCGAGCGGGCGGCAATCAACGCCCCCCTGCAGGGCGGTGCCGCCGACATCATGAAAAAGGCGATGAACGAAGTTTTCGCCCGGCTGAAGGAAAGCGGTCTCAAGGCCAGAATTCTGCTGCAGGTGCACGACGAAATGGTGCTGGAAGCGCCGGCGGAACAGGCGGAAGAAACGGCGCGCCTGCTTAAGGAAACAATGGAAGGCGCAGTGAGTTACGACGTCGCTTTCGTCGCCGATACCGGCATCGGCGGCAACTGGGCCGAAGCGCACTGAAAAAGCCCGCCGGAAACAACGTAAAATATGCACAAAAGCGTTAATTTTTCGTACTTTTCGCTTGGGTTTTGCGCGAAAATACTGTATGTTTGCAAATAGTGAAAACGTATCGAAAATAAATTGTAAGGAAGATTACTTATGGTAGACATGACACAAGCCGAAATCGACAGGGAAGAACAGGAATACAATGCCGATTCGATCAAAGTCCTGCGCGGGTTGGACGCGGTTCGCAAACGCCCGGGCATGTATATCGGCGACACCGATGACGGCACCGGCCTTCACCACATGATTTACGAAGTGCTGGACAACGCGATCGACGAGGCGCTCGCCGGCTATTGCGACAAAACCGAAGTCATCCTCAATCCCGACGGTTCCGCCACCATCCGCGACAACGGCCGCGGCATTCCGGTCGGCCTGCACAAGGAAGAAGGCGTTTCCGCGGCGGAAGTGATTATGACCCAGCTGCACTCGGGCGGCAAGTTCGACAACAATTCCTACAAGGTTTCGGGCGGTTTGCACGGGGTCGGCGTTTCCGTCGTCAACGCGCTTTCCACCTGGCTTAAGCTGCGCATCTGGCGCGAAGGGCACGAGCATGTGGTTACCTTTGCCCACGGCAACGTGGTCGAGCATTTGAAAGTTGTCGGCGACGCCCACGGCCGCCACGGAACGGAAGTGACCTTCCTGCCGTCGCCGGAAACCTTTACCATGACCGAATTTAATTTCGACACGCTGGAAAGAAGCATCCGCGAAAAGGCGTTCCTCAATTCCGGCGTTTATCTCAAACTGATCGACAACCGGGGCAGCGAGCCGCGGGAAGCGGTTATGCATTATGAAGGCGGCCTGACCGCGTTTGTCAACCACATCAACAAGTCGAAAGCGCCGCTGCACGAAAGCGTTATCGCTTTTGCCGGCGCCGACGGCGACAGTGACATTCAGGTCGAAGCGGCGCTGCAGTGGACCAACGCCTACAATGAAAGCATGCTCTGCTTTACCAACAACATTCCGCAGAAAGACGGCGGTACCCATCTGGCCGGCTTCCGCGCCGCGCTGACCCGCACCGTCAACAACTATATTGCGGAAAACAACCTTCTGAAAAAAGACAAGAACCTGATCACCGGCGAAGACATGCGCGAAGGTCTGACCTGCGTGCTTTCCGTCAAAGTGCCGGATCCGAAGTTCTCGTCCCAGACCAAGGACAAGCTGGTTTCCTCCGAAGTGCGTCCGGTGGTTGAGGGCGTCGTCAGCGCCAAATTGCAGGAGTGGCTGGAAGAACACCCGGCGGAAGCCAAAGTTATCGTCGGCAAGATCGTCGAAGCTGCCACCGCCCGCGAAGCCGCCCGCAAGGCGCGTGAACTGACCCGCCGCAAAGGCGTGCTCGATATTGCCTCATTGCCGGGCAAGCTGGCCGATTGTCAGGAGAAAGATCCGGCTCTGTCGGAAATCTTTATCGTCGAGGGAGATTCGGCGGGCGGTTCCGCCAAACAGGGACGCGACCGCAAAACCCAGGCGATTTTGCCGCTGCGCGGTAAGATTTTGAATGTTGAACGCGCCCGTTTCGACAAAATGCTCAATTCGGCGGAAATCGGCACCATGGTAACGGCGTTCGGCACCGGTATCGGTCGTGATGACTTCGACGCCGACAAATGCCGTTATCACAAAATCGTGATCATGACCGATGCGGATGTCGACGGCAGCCACATCAGAACTTTGCTTTTAACCTTCTTCTATCGTCAGATGCCCGAACTGATCGAACGCGGCTATGTCTATATTGCCCAGCCGCCGCTTTACAAAGCCAAACGCGGCAATTCGATCATCTACATCAAAGACGAACACGAAATGGAAGACTATCTGGTGCGCGGCGGCTGCGAAGACGCGGTTCTGAAACGTGCCGACGGCGAGCAGATTGCCGGTCCCGACCTGATTTCGATGGTGGAAAATACCCGCAAGGCTCGCAGCATGATCGCCGTTTTAAGCAAGAAAGCGCCGGAAAAAATCGTCGAGCAGCTGGCGGTGGCCGGCATGTTTGATCCTGCCGTCGTGCAAAATCCGGAAAAACAGAAGGCTCTGGCCGAAGCGCTGGCGGTTAAACTCGACAGCATGGAAGCCGAATACGACAAGGGCTGGAAGGCCGACCGGCTGGACGACGGTTCGCTCAATTTCCATCGCACGCTCCGCGGCGTGGAAGAAAAACATGTTGTCGGCAGTTCCGTTTTTGAAAGTCCGGAAGCCAAAGTTTTGAACGAGATGAAGGCTTTTCTGCATGAAAACTACAGTGCCGAACAACGCCTGATTTCACCCAAACTGGGAGAAGAAAAGAAAATCTACGGGCCGGTTTCTTTTGTCGACGCAATTATGGCCATGGGGCGCAAAGGCATCACCATCCAGCGTTATAAAGGCTTGGGCGAAATGAACCCCGAACAGCTGTGGGAAACCACTCTTGATCCGGAAGCGCGTTCCCTGTTGCAGGTTAAGGCGGAATATCTGGACGAAGCCGATCAGGTGTTTGCAACCCTGATGGGTGACGTGGTTGAACCGCGCAAGGAGTTTATCCAGGAAAATGCCCTGAACGTGGTCAATCTGGATATTTAGTCTTTGTTCCTGATTTAAGTTTCGGCCGGGATGTTTTCCCGGCCGTTTTTTATGTCTGCCCGCTGTTTTTTCCTGGCCGGATTTTCAGGCGGCAAAATCAGAAGAGGAAAGTTTTTTATATAAAAATCACGGTCGGTTTTTGCAAACCGACCGTATGCCGAAAGGATAAAAGATTGCGGCAAAAGTTATTTTCTCTAGGAAGTTGTCAGTTTCAAAAGCATGACATATTCTTCCAGCATTGCCCTGACGGCTTTTGCAACCGCGGTTTTCGCCAATACGGAATTTTTGTCCTTGCATTCCTTTGCGCCGCATTTGTCGGCCGTCGTGTACAGATAATCGTACATTTCGTTGACCTGTTTGATGTATTTAGTATGGGATTCTGTCAGTTCCGGTATAGATTCCGAATAATATTTCTTGATGATTTGATAAATAATATCCTCATAACAGGAAACGACATTTTGGTTGCTCTTGATCATCTGCCCTGTATTCTTGGCAGCTTTCGTATCCTTGTTAAGGGTTTGGTCGCATTTTTTCATTTCTTCGTTGTAAGTGTCAACGTCTTTTTGAATTATTTCATCGCTGAACGAAACGGGGTGATAACTTTTCGGCCATGCAAAAGCGTTGAAGCAAAACAGCAGAGCAAAAAGAAATGCGGTAAATGTTTTCATAAATCGGTCTCCGGGTTGATTTTTTTCATCATACCGCGGTTAATTGCAAAATCAAGTTGGGAAATGTAAATTTCCTTGACTTTTGATACATTATATGTTAATACATATTTTGTAATTAACGAAAGGCAAGGAAATAAAATGAGTGAAACAGGCGATTATCTGCGGGGCATTTTTAACGGAGAAATACCGGTCAGACGGAGAAATCCGCAAACCGGGGAAACGGAAAACGTTTATTACCAGTATGACGATGACCGCGAAGGGTTGGTAGAAATAAAAAATAATAATCAAAAAATAAATATTCAAAGTATTTTTGATGATATAATACCAATAGTAACTCCCGGGACTTATGCTCTGGGAAATCTTGCTGCAGATGTTCAAATAGCGTTCAATTATTATGAACAAATGAAAAGAGCAAATAGCCAATTGATTTCAAGATATGGAAGAAATACTGGCGCAGCAGATCACACTGATGAATATTATCATCCGCTGCTACAGTGTCATTTTGGTCAAATGGGAGATAATAACAAGATAAATGGCTTGTTGCTTGGGTACGCAAAAGAAGCTGTCATGGATTATGGCCCAAAAAGATTTAAAGGTATAAAACATGATGAAATCATGTCCGATAGTGGAAAAGATTTGTATTATAACGAATTAGGTAATAAAATGGGTGCAAACAATCGAAATCGACCATGTGTTGATTTAATGGACTTTTTGCGTACAGAGAATATGAGAAATGAGAATATCAGATAGATTTAAGCATTTTTTGTTTGAAGACAACCGGTTTGCTGATATCGCTTATAACATCATCAAAGTTTTTATTTCAATTGTTATATTAGGTGCAATTTTACTGCCTTTATACATGATTATATCGGAATTGATCCGTATTGAGATCGATGTGCGGAAATGTGTTGAAAACGGCAGAGATGAAAAACAATGCTATCAGGACTATGATGTTGATTAACCATTTTGGTTAAATCGTGTAAATAACGCGGTTCGTTAATTTGCCTGAGCTTTCAGAGCCCGGATATAATCTTCAACAATTGTCCGGGCTTTGCGGGCTGCGGTATCTTTTCCGATTACATTACCCGCACTACCACATCCCGTCGGATAACAGGCATCAGCAGTCTGGTAAATATTTCCGCTGATATCATATGCCGCCTGAATATATGCGGTAAGCGCTTTTTTATGCTCTTCAGCCCGTTTGCTGTATTGTTCATCGATGATTTTTTCGGCAAGAGCCTGACAGCAATCAGCTAAAGTATATGCGCTTTCAATCATTTCTGCGGTTGAATAGGCTTTATGCGCCATTTCCTTAAAATTCTTGTCGCATTTTTCCAGTTCATTTTGATAAATGCTAATGTCATTTCTCAGTTTATCCCAATCGTAAGCGCCTTTGGTTCTGCCCGCGTTATCGGCAACAGCGTTAGAACAAAACAGCAAAGCAAAAAGAAATGCGGTAAATGTTTTCATAAATCGGTCTCCCGGTTGATTTTTTTCCATCATACCGCGATTAATTGCAAAATCAAGTTGGGAAATGTAAATTTCCTTGACTTTTGATACATTATATGTTAATACATATTTTGTAATTCATGAAAGGCGGGGAAAAAAATGAGTGAAACAGGAGATTATCTGCGGGGCATTTTTAACGGAGAAATACCGGTTAAACGGAAAAATCCGCAAACCGGGAAAACCGAAAACGTTTATTACAAGTATGACGATGACCGCGAAGAACTGATAGAAACAGCATCAGTTGAAAAAGATACAACAACAAAAGCATATAGCAAATATTTAAAAGATATGAAAGAAACACAAGCGTTTCCGTTTTTGCATAGAAATAAATTCTTTAGATATATGAACTGTTTGCCCATAAAAGATGTAGGCATGTCGGCGTTAAATGCATATAAAACCTTAGAAAATAATAAAAGAGAGATGGATAAGTTGGGTTTAATTGACAGTGACAATTATTTTCATCGAAAAGGTATGTGTGAAGTTGCCCAAAATGGTATGGGAGATGCCATAATAGGCTTTAGCGGCGGCATTGTGAAAGAAGCGGCAGATTTTATTAAAAAAACGGCAAGAGGTAATCCCGTTTTGGATACAATAAAAGATAGTTTGAAAGATATAGGCAATAATTGGCAGGGTACCGTTTATGGTGTGATGAATCCCGATAAAGATTGCAAAGTATGGTTAGAAGATTTAGATTGGAAAAATAATAAATTCATTAGATAAAAAGGCTGTCTGTGCAAATGGAATTAAAAGTTTTTTTAACTTTTCTAACAAAAGTATTAAAATGGGTATTTTCTGTTCTGGCAGTAATAATACTTGGTTTTGTTACTCTTTTTACAATATGTTTCGTGCTGTATAAAATCGGATTAATAGAATATGATGCCAGAGAATCCTGTATTGATGACGGTAAGGTCTGGGACGGAAATTTGCAAAAATGCCGCGATGACTGCCTAACCTGGAATCCAAAAGAAGGTTGCGTTCCGTTGTAAATAAGAGCTCTTTTTTCAATTGCTACAAAGGAAAATAACACTTAATCTTTCTCCTTCGTTTGTTGGGCTGAGATGGATAGAATTGCTGTTTAGAGATTACTGAAATTATAATGATATCAAAGATTTGCCAGAGCATCCAAAGCTCGGATATAGTCTTCAACAATTGTCCGGGCTTTGTGTGCAGCGGTATTATTTCCAATCACAATAAACATGGTGCCGCATCTTGGATAGCATACATCGGCCGTTTGATAGATAATATTACTGATATCATACGCTGCTTGAATATATGCGGAAAGCGCTTTTTTATGGTCTTCCGCCCGCTTACTGTATTGTTCATCAATGATTTTTTCGGCAAGAGCCTGGCAGCAATCTGCTAAATAATCTGAGCTTTCAACCATCTCTGCGGTTGAATAGGCTTTATGTGCCATTTCCTCAAAGTTTTTATCGCATTTTTCCAGTTCGTTTTGATAAATGATAATGTCATTTCTCAGTTTATCCCAATCGTAAGCATCTTCGGTTGTGTCTGTCTGCATTATCGGCAAAAGCGTTGGCGGCAAAAAGCAGGGCAAAAAGAAATGCGGTAAATATTTTCATAAATCGGTCTCCCGGTTGATTTTTTTCATCATACCGTGGTTAATTGCAAAATCAAATCATAATGATAAATTTTTTTGCAAAATCGTGATAATTTTCCCGGCTGGTTTCTGAGAACGAACAGATATTGAGGATGCAAGAAATTATTATGCATATTATTTTTTGTTATCCAAAGACTGCTGCAAAAACTGAATGTATTCTTCAACCGTTATCTTAACACGTGTTGCAACGATATCTTTTGATAAGACATAATACATTGAACCACAACCGTTTGCGCCGCATACATCGGCAATCATGTATATGTTTTCGTAAGTTTTATAAGATTGTTTGATATAATTAAGCAGAACCTCTTTATGTTCGGCGGCATTTTCCGAGTAGTATTTGTCAATAATTTCATGCGCAATATCCATATAGCAGGAAACGGCATTATAAACGCTCCCGAGCATCCGTGAAGTGGTTTCGGCAGCTTGAGCTTCTTTTCTGAAATTTTGATAACATTTTTCGACCTCTTCATTGTAGGTTTTAATGTCTTTCTGTATTTCCTTGTCGTCATAGCGGAAAGAAGGATTATGATCACCTTGCGCACAGGCCTCAAAGCAAAACAGCAAAATAAACAAAAATGTGACCAATGTTTTCATCAAACAATTTCCCGGTTAATTTTTTTCATCATACTGCGATTAATTGCAAAATCAAGCGGGGAAATAAAATGAGTGAAACAGGCGATTATCTGCGGGTTATCTTAAGCGGAAAGAACCGCTTTATAAATTTTATCGTATTCTGCGATTAACTGCCGACAAAGCCGTCTGCCTGCATGTTATAAAGTTTGAAATACAGCCCTTTTTTAGTCAGCAGCTCTTCATGGCTGCCGCTTTCGATGATCCGCCCTTTGTCAAAAACCAAAATCCGGTCCATTTCCCTCAAGGTGGAAAGGCGGTGGGCAATTGCCAGCACGGTTTTGCCTTTCATCAGGTTGGAAAGAGATTTCTGGATGTGGCGTTCGCTCTGACTGTCAAGCGCGGAGGTCGCTTCGTCAAAGATCAGGATCGGCGCGTTTTTCAAAATTGCCCGGGCGATGGCAATCCGCTGTCTTTCCCCGCCGGAAAGAATTACCCCGCGGTCGCCCACTTTGGTTTGATAACCGTCGGGAAAGCTGCGGATAAAATTGTCGGCACAGGCTTTTTTGGCGGCGGCGACAACCTTTTCTTCTCCGGCGTCGGTGTCGCCGTAACGGATGTTTTCCATCAGCGTGCGGTTAAACAGGCAGACATCCTGCGGGATGACGGAAATGTTTTTGTGCAGCGAATTCTGGGTGACGCCGCGAATGTCAAAACCGTTGATCGTAATGCGGCCGTCGTTGACGTCGTAATAGCGGCTGATCAGTTTGACGAAGGTCGATTTGCCCGAGCCGGAAAGTCCGACCAGTCCCACTTTTTCCTGCGGGGCGATTTCAAGCGAGAGGTTTTTAAACAGCGGATCGCGGGTATCGTAGCCGAAAGTGACGTTTTCAAAACGGATGCCGGCTTTGCGGATTTTTAAGTTTCGGGCTTTCGGCGCGTCGGTAATTTCCGGGTCGACCGCCAGAGTTTCCAGCGCCGAAGTGATATTGCCGAAAATGCGGGAAATGTTATTATAACTCCAGGAAAGGGAAAAGGCCAGATGCGAAACGGTCATGAACAGCGTGTTGGCATAAATGAAGTCGGTTACGTCGATAATGTCTTTTTTCAGCATGTAGATTGAAAAAAACAGAAAACCGACCCCGGAGGCGACCGTTACCGTCTGCTGGATCATGCGGATGATGCCCATGACAAAGCGTTCTTTGCTCTCTGCCCGCCGCAGCTGCCGGAGCGTTTTCAAAAGGTTGATTTTTTCGAAATTGAAGTTGGCAAAGCTTTTGATCTCGCTGTAGTTGGCCAGGGCATCGACGATGGTGCCGTTGGCGGCGCTGGTCTGCCGTCCGGTTTCGATCCCGAGCTGCCGCCGGGTTTTGCCCAGTTTGCGGCTGATGAGGACGATCGCGGCCGTCCAAAAGGCCATCAGTACGGTATAATACCAGCTGATCCAGCTTAAAACGACGGTTTTGACCAACAGGTTGCTGACCATGTAAAAAATCTCGTGGCTGAAGCCGGTCAGTTCGATCGTGTTGTTGGACAGGAGCTGCACCTTGCCGGAAATGTTGCCGGTCATCTCGCGGGAGAAAAAGGAAATCGACTGCCGGTTGACGTCTTCAAACGTGTCTTTGATCACCATGGTGCGCATTTTCGGCATAAAACGGGCAATGATGAACATGGCGGATTCCGCCACCAGCATTCCCGCCAGCATGACCGCCGCCAGCCAAAAGGCATAAATATACAGCCGCTGCCAGGGAATGCCGCTTTCGGAAGCGGCGGAAACGGTTTCGTAAATCTTGGCCAGATACCAGGGACCGATTGCTTCGGTAATTTGCCGGACGATCACCAGAAAACCGATCAGCAGAAACGACCATTTAAATATTTTGACATAATGCCAGATGAAACGGGCGGGTGTTTTTTCCATTTTTACAAACTCAAAATTGACTCTTGGCGGCGAATGTATTACTATGCAAAACAAAGTCAATATTACCATAAAGGACCGCAAAATGGAAACACAATATTACACCGTTGTCGAAAAGCAGGATTTCTTTGAAATCATCGAGAACAAATACGGCGAACTGGCGATTTTTATCGACGCCCGCGACGGCAGCCCGGTCAACCCGGTGCTGGAGTTCGACGGCAAAAAAACGGCGCTGCTGAAACGCGACGGCCGGCTGGCGGTTCGTCTGGACAATATTGACGAGGAAACCAAAGGCCCGCTGGCAGAGGCGGAATTCGTCATGATCGTCGAACTGCAAGGCAAAATGGTCGAACGTGTTTATGCGGTGCCGGTCGACAACGTTGAGGAAATTGTCTTCAAAGGCCGTCAGACCCGTGCCGATGAACTGGTTCTGGCCAAGAGCAAAGAAGACGTGATCAAAAGCTTCGGCGCCGTCAATTTCTGGACCGGCGGCAGCTCCGAGAAAAAATAAGAAAAGGCATATGATGATAGGTTTGGTTTTAGTTACGCACGGCAATCTGGCCAACGAATTTGTCGCGGCCATGCAGCATGTGGTCGGTCCGCAGGAAAATGTGGCCACCGTCTGTATCGGTCCCGAGGACGACATGGAAAGCCGCCGGCAGGAAATTTTAAACAAGGTCGGCGAAGTAGACAACGGCAGCGGCGCCATCGTGCTCACCGATTTGTTCGGCGGCACGCCGTCCAACCTGGCAATTTCGATCATGGACAAAGCCAGGGTGGAAATTCTGGCCGGCGTCAATCTGCCGATGCTGATCAAAATTGCTTCGCTGCGCAAGGAAAAGAACCTGAAGGAAACGGTTCTCGGTGCCCAGGAAGCAGGCAAAAAATACATCAACGTCGCCTCGCAGATTCTCGGGGTTTAGACCATGAGCGGGGAAAAACTTTCCGTCGAACTGGAAATCAAAAACCGCAAGGGGTTGCATGCCCGGGCGGCGGCCGCTTTTGTCAAAGCGATCGAAAATCTCGACGCCCGGGTGGAAGTGGAGCGGATCGGCCAGGCGGTCGACGGCTGTTCGATCATGGGGCTGATGATGCTGGCCGCGTCCAAAGGAACGGTGATTACGGTTACGGCCGAAGGCGCCGAAGCGCAAAAGGCGCTCGACGAGCTGACCCGGCTGATAAACAATAAGTTCGGCGAAGATTAACTTTCGGACTATAGCCCTTGTTTTTCTCTTAGCGGTTCTTAAATAGACAAATGACTGCTAAAGACTTTCATTTTCAATTTAACAAGGAGTTTGCTATGAATAACGAAACCAAGAAATCCGCTTCTCAGGAAGAATCCTCCAACCAGCCGAAAAAAGGCGGTTGCGGCTGCGGCAAATAAGCGGAAGCAGCAATTTACCAAAAACCCCTTCCTTTGCGGGAAGGGGTTTTGCCGTTTTTTTACCAGGCATAACTGAAACCGGCGCCGAAAGAGAGGGCTTCGTAGTCACTGCCGAAAGTGTAGTTTGTCCAGCCGTAAGCCGACCATCGTTCGGAAAAGCCGTAACGGCCGCCGAGTTCAACCCGTCCCAACGTTGCGTCGTCAAGCCCCTCGGTCTTGCGCAGGCCGCTGACGGCCACATTGTCGCCACCGCTCAGAAGCTGAATGACGCTCGGTTTAAAATACAACTTGGCTGAACCGTTTTCCGCCGGCAGATATTTTTCCAGTTTGATCCCGGCCGTCAGTTCGGTTTGCCGAAACGTGCCATAAGATGCCGTTTTGCCGTACGAGTCGCGAAGATCGTCAAAATCGACTTGCGTATAGGCAATGCCGAAACGGCGGTTTGGAAAGCCGGAACGGGAGAAGAGAACTTTTATGCGGTTGTCCTTTCGATTGCACGGACCGTTTTTTGCCCGGGAAATTCAAAGACGGATAATCTGCCGCAAAAAAAATCGTTTTTTTTATTACAGGTCGGAAAAACCGACACGGCCGATAATCGGCAATTTGACGGCCGGCGGATAAAAGTCGATGCCGAAAGAAAGGCCCAGCAGGCCGAGTTCGATTCCTTCTTTCAACCCGACAATCAGCGAAACCGCGCCGAGGATGGAAACCTGATAACCGGTGCCGCTCGGCGTCGGCGCATGAAATACCGTGTAGCCGAGAAAATCTTTGCCGATGGCCGTCGGCGGCAGCTCAACCGTCAGTTCGGGAACTTCCCGCAGAACATAAGCGACGAAAGTGTTGCTGTTCGGTCCCGGCCACAACTGGTAACTGTCGGCAAACGGATATTCCCTGACCGCTTTTTCGATTGCTGGAATGGCCTTTTGTGCCTCTTCTCCCTTTAATGTCTGCAAAAGCTGCGGCCGTTTGCCGTACCAGTAGCGGTCGGGAATGTCCCTCTCAATGGAAACGGCGCTCTTTCCGCGGTAGAGGTTCCAGGCGGTAACCTGATAAACGGTATAGAAGTTTTCGTTTTTCTTTTTTACCGCAATCCACGGATGAACGGCAAAATAGCCGCGCCAGTTGTAAGTGCGGGCGGCATAAACCTGAACCACCGCTTCTTTTTCCTTGAGCGGGGAAGGGGCGATGCCGGCGCTGCTGCGGTTGGCCGTCCGCCAGTTGACGTAATTGTATTTGGCGTCATAAACCACATAAGCGGTAATGACGGCCAAAGCCGCAAGAAATATGTATAAGGGGCGAAAGTTTGTCATCTGCAGGTTACCGTGTTGTTTTTCACTTCCCAAAATTCGGCATAGTTGCTGAATGAGGCGAACAGTTCGGGGTTGGTGGCAGTGATGAAAGCCTGTAAGTCCAGCTCGCGGATTTTTTCCAGCAGCGCTTCCCGTTTGCCGTCGTCCAGATGGGCGCAGACTTCGTCCAGCAGCAGAACCGGGGCAAAACCCTGATTTAAGATCTGGCATTTGGTCTGGGCTAAAATGATGCTGACCAGAAGCGACTTCTGTTCACCGGTCGAACAAAGTTCCGCCGGCATTCTTTTCTTTTTGTAATAAACTTTGAAATCGCTGCGGTTAACGCCGTCAACCCCGTCGTTGTAAAGGACGTTTTTGCGTTCGCCGGCCAGTTTGTGACGGTAGTAGTCTTCCGTTTCCACCGCCGGCAGGGTGTCAAGCGTCTGCTCAATGGTGCCGGAAAGTTCCAGCTGCACGTCGGGAAAAACGTCGTCCGGCGCGCTTTCGATAAAACGGTTCAGTCGCGCAATCTGCTCCCGCCGGGCGGCGGCGATGGCCACGCCGACGGCCGACATGCTTTCCTCCAGGCTTTCCAGCCAATGAGGATCTGCATGCCCGTTGGTGCTTTTGATCAACTGGTACCATTGTTTGTACAAATGCTCAAAAGTCGAGGTTCTTTTGGCATGTTCGGTGTCAAAGGCATATACCAGCCGGTCGAGAAAACTGCGCCGCGGCTGCGATCCGCCGCGAAACAGCCGATCCATCTGCGGCGTCAGCCAGATGGCGGAAACGTATTGTCCCAGTTCGGTCTGGGAAACGCCTTTCTGCCCGTTGATTTTGACGATTCTCCGGTCGGAAACGCGGGTTTCGTCCTCGTTCTCCTTAATGTTTTTTTCAACCGCGGTGCCGATCTCAAATTCCTCCCCGTTTTTGGCAACGACGGCGGAAACCGCCCAGCCGCCGTTGCCCGGCATATAGTCTTCGCTGATCACCGCCGGCGTAAAACGTTTGATGTCGGCCAGTCTGGCGCTTCTCAATCCCCGTCCCGGGGTGAGGAAAGAAATTGCCTCCAGGATGTTGGTTTTGCCGCTGCCGTTTTCGCCGGTAATGATAACCGGTCGCAGTCCGGGAGTCATCCGCAGGAAGGCGTAGTTTCTGAAATCGGTTAAAGTCAGGCGGGTAACGCCTGACTTTAAGGAAACGACTTCTTTGATGTTTTTGGCCAGACTGTCCAACGTTTATACCCTCATCGGCATCAAAACGTAAATGGCGCTGGCGTCGGAAGTGTCGTGAATGACCGACGGCGACGAAGCGTCGGAAAAGCTGATCTGAACGTTTTCGCCTTTGATTTCGCCCAGAATGTCCAGCAGGTAGCGGAAATTGTAGCCGACCTCGAGCGATTCGTTGTCATATTTGGCCTCCAGTTCTTCCCAGGCGCTGCCGAGGTCCGGGCTGGAGGTGGTAATGACCACTTTGGCTTCTTCGGTGATCATCTTGATCGCGCGGGTTCTTTCCGCCACCACCGACACGCGGTCAACCGCGTTGGCCAGTTCTTTTACTTTCACTTCCAACAGCTTGTCGTTGTCGGTCGGAATGACCCGTTCATAGTCGGGGTAGGTGCCGTCGATCAGTTTGGAAGTAAGCGTAACTTCTTCCAGCGTAAAGCGGACTTTGTTGTCAGAAAGCGCAATGTCGATGTTTTCGGCCTTGGTGTCGTCAAGCAGCTTGCGCACTTCGCCGATGGTCTTCCGCGGAATGATGACGCCGGCAATTTTTTCCGCGCCCTGCGGCAGCGGCGATTCGACGCAGGCCAGACGGTGGCCGTCGGTGGCAACGACGCGCAGAACTTTGGCCGAGCCTTCGTTTTTGGCATGAACGTACAGGCCGTTCAGATAGTAGCGGGTTTCTTCGGTGGAAACGGCAAACTGAGTGCGGTCGATTACGTCTTTCAGCTCTTCTCTGGCAATGCTGAAATTGATTGGCAGCTGGTCGCCGGAAATGACCGGAAAATCTTCCACTCCGATGGTGGAAAGGGCAAATTTCGAGCGGCCGGAGGCAATGCTCAGCTGTCCTTTGTCGTCGGGGAAGGTAATCTCCACTTCCGCGCCGTCGGCCAGCTTGCGGACGATGTCGTAAAGCATGTGAGCCGGTGCGGTGGTGGCGCCGGTTTCAATGATTTTGGCGTCGACGATTTCGGTGATTTCGGTGTCCATGTCGGTGGCCTTAAAGCTGATGCCGTCGCCGAGCGCCTCGATTCTTACGTTGGAAAGAACCGGGATGGTGTTTCTCTTCTCAACAATGCTCTGCACGTGGTTGAGGGTTTTTAACAAAATTGCGCGTTCAATAACAAATTTCATGGCCTTGATTCCGAATAAATTGTTGCAACTAAAAGACGACCGCCTTTTTGACTGTGAAAAATGATAGCATAATATTGCCAAAGCAAAACCGAAAAAGACGAGTCGTCAACAGTTTTTTTATACCTGAAGCGGCGCTTCCGGCCGCTGTCCGGCAAGAAAATTCCGCATTGGCGGAAACAGGTTTTCCGGCAGTCCGGAAAGATTGAACCATAGCCGTGCTTTGCATTTTTCCGGCTCCGTAACCTGCGGCCGGCCGTTGACGACGCCGGCTTTCAAAATGACCGTAACGTAATGTTTGCCCGATTCGGCGAAAAAATCGTTGGTGATGCCGGCAATTTCCGGCCGCTGAGAATCTGTTTCCGGTTCCGTTTCTTTCCGTGTTTCTCGAACGCCGGCCGCTTCGAAACTTTCGCCGTATTTGAGATGATCGCCCGGCGGATACCGGGTGCTGCCGCCGTGAGATGATTTGCGTAGCCCGGGCAAAAGCTGTTTTTTGTTATTGAAGATCAATACGCCGACTCCGGTTTTGATCGTTTGATCTTTCTGTTTTTCCCGTTTCCGTTCTTTCCGCTTATTTTATTTTCCTCGCCTTCATTTCCTCTTTTGCGCTCTCTCTCGGCCTTTTTTTTCCGTTTCTTTCTTTCCTCTGTTTCCCTTTTTTCTTCTTTTTCTTTGTCTTTTCCCTGTTTTCCTCTTCTTTTCCTCTTTCCTCTGTTTCTTCTTTTTTTCTCTGTTTTTCTTCCCTTTTTTCTCTTTTTTTCTCTTTCCGCTGTTTCTTCCTTTTTTCTCTTTTCTCCCGCGGACTTTTGGATGTTCTCGCTTTCTTACCCTTTCACCTTTCTCCTTCGCGGCCTTTTTTGAAGTTCTTGCTTTCCTGTTTTTTCTTCTTTTCCTTCCGCGGCTTTATTTTTACGTTCTCTTTTGTGGCCTTTCACCTTTATCCTTCGCGGCCTTTTTGGGATGTCCTTTTTTCTTGTTCTCTTTCCTTCTCTTCCGCGGTTTTTTGCGTCTTGTTCTTTCTCTCCCCTTTTGTACCCCCTTTAAGCTCCCGTATCCTTCTCTTTTCTCTGTCCGATTTGTCTTGTTTGCCCTTTTTTTGCTCTTTCTCTTTCGGCCTTTTCCTTTTTTCTCCTCTTTTCCTTGCTTCCGCATTTTTTCCCTTTTTCCTTCCGTTTTTTGAGGTTTGAAGGGGCGGTTAATTATCGTTTGGGATCTTTTTTCCGTTACGACAAAAGCCGGTTTTAAACCGGCTTTTGCTTTGTTGCTAAGTTCTTGATCAGGCTTCCAGCGAACGGCGCAGACTGTCGACGTTTTCCGCCAGACTCTGGTCTTCGACGATCAGCTCTTCCACTTTGCGCACCGCATGCATGACGGTGGTGTGGTCGCGGTCAAATTTACGGCCGATTTCCGGCAGCGAACGCGAAGTCAGCTGTTTGGCCAGATACATGGCGATCTGCCGCGGCCGGGCAACCGTGCGGGCACGGCGGGAAGATTGCATTTCCTTGACCGAAATGTTAAAGTATTCGGCCACTTTTTTCTGGATTTCGTCAATCGTGGTGCGGCGGTCATAAGAACGGAGCATGTCTTTTAACACGTCCTGAGTCGTTTCCAGCGAAACTTCCTTTCCCGGCAGCAGCTGTGCGTGCGCAACCACCCGGCGCAGGGCGCCTTCCAGTTCGCGGATGTTGGCGGTAATCTTCTGTGCCAGAAACTCGGCCACTTTATACGGCAGTTCGCAGTTAAGCTGTTTGGCCTTGTCCTGCAAAATGCCGATTCTCAGATCAAAGTCGGTCGGATGAATGTCGGCGACCAGACCGCAGCCGAGGCGCGACCGCAGCCGCGATTCTATTCCTTCCAGATCGGACGGAGACTTGTCGGCGGAAATGATAATCTGCCGGCCTTCTTCGATCAGGGAGTTGAAGGTGTAGAAAAATTCTTCCTGAGTCGAGTCTTTGCCGCCCATGAACTGTACGTCGTCCACCATCAGCACGTCAACCGAACGGAATTGTTCCTTGAAAGCGGCGGTGTCCTTGTAGCGCAGGGCGCGGACGAATTTGTACATGAATTTTTCCGCCGACAGGTAGACAATGTTCTTTTCCGGGCAGCGCTGCTTGATATGCCAGGCGATGGCATGCATCAGATGGGTTTTGCCCAAACCGACGCCGGAATACAAAAACAGCGGGTTAAAGGGAATGTTGTCGGATTCCGCCACTTTGCGCGCCGCGGCATAAGCAAATTCGTTGGTTTTGCCGACCACGAAATTGTCAAAGGTGTATTGCGGGTTGAGCGGCACCGACAAAGATTGTCCGGATTCTCCGAAAGAGGCGTATTCGGCCGACTCGGCGGCGGCCTGTCCGGTTCCCGGCTGGTAAACGGTCTGCGGCGCCGGACTGGTGGCAATTTTTTTCAGCAGCGAACGGCAGGAAGAATTGTGCATGCCGACGGCCGGATCTTCGGTTGCCTGAACGACGAAGTTGATGCTTTTGATAGCCGGATTTTTCTTTTCCCAGATTTTGTGAATGCGGTCGGAATAATTGGTGATGACCCAGTTGCGCATAAAACGGGTGGGAACGCAGATATTCATGATTCCGTTGGCAAAGGAACCGACGCTCAAGGGTTTGAGCCAGCTGTCGAAAGCCTTTTCCCCCACTTCCGTTCTGAGCTGGCTGCAAATTTGTCCCCACTCGTTCCGAACCGCATCTTCATTATTCATTATTGCTTCTCCGGGCATTTTAGCGAAATCCTTCTTGTTGTTTTCAGTCTAAAGTTAAAACGGTCGTAAATAATTTTTTTCTTGAAAATTTTTGTCAGCCGGACTGTCGCCGCCTGCAAATTAACTAATTATTAAACACAGAACGAAATAAAAAACAACAGAACATTTATAGAACATTGTAATTAAATTTCTTGACAGGCGTTTTCCCGAGAGTCGGCCGGGATTCCTTAAAAATCGCCGTTTTAAAACAAAAGAAACCACATCCCCTTTCGTTGTTTTTCGGGGGATGTGGTTCAAAAGTCCGCGTTTCTTTATTTGCCGGATTAAAGAGCTTTGATCTTTTTCGACAAACGGGAAACGGTTCTTGCGACTTTGTTCATCGGGAAAACGCCCTTGCGGACGGATCTCATCAGTTCGGATTCCGCGGTTTTGAAAGCGGCAGCGGCGGTTTCTTTGTCGCTGGCGGCAATGGCGGCTTCCACCTTCTTGACGAAAGTGCGGACTCTGCTCTTGCGGGCGCCGTTGATAACGCTGCGTTTGCTGTTGCGGTTAATTCTGGTTTTTGCCGATTTATGATTGGCCATTTTATTTTATCCTGTACAAAATTGAGTTAATCACAAATATTTTTCTGATAAGCTTTATAAACTCGGAGTGGCTCTTTAGTCAACAACAATTTTTATTAAAAATGCTGATTTTCCTATTTTTTTGCCAGATTTGCCAGATTCTGGCGGAATTCGTCGGAAGCGATCGAGCTCTTGTAAACCTGTTTTTCGATCTCCAGCCCTTCTTCCAGGTTGGTGTTGCTGACGGCGGTTTTGATCAGTTCCTTCGAGGTGTTGACGGCCAGATCGGGCAAAGCGGCGATCCGTTCGGCGGTGTTGAACGCCTCGTCGAACAAGTAGCGCAGCGGGATGATCCGGCTGACAATGCCGGCGCGTTCGGCTTCGCGGGCGTTCATCGCCCGGCCGGTCAGGATCATTTCCATCGTTTTGGACTTGCCGACGGTGTTGGGCAGCCGCTGGGTGGCACCGAAGCCCGGTACCGTGCCGAGACTTAAGTCCGGATGGCCGAAGCAGGCGCTTTCGGAAGCAAACACGATGTCGCAGGCCAGAGCCATTTCAAAGCCGATTCCCAGGGCGTATCCGCTGACGGCGGCAATCACCGGCTTTTTGACGTCGGCGATTTTTTCAAAGTTCTCGTACATTTCTTCCAGCACCGAGGGATTGACGTCGGCCACGAATTCGTTGACGTCGACGCCGGCGGAAAAGGCTTTTTCCCCGCCGCGGATGATGATGGCCTTGACTTCGTCGTTCATGTCCATGGCGGTTGCCGCTTCGGCGATTTCCGCCAGCATCCGGCGGTTGACGGCGTTCAGCCCGTCTTCGGTTTTGAGCGTGATGATACCGGTGTGGTTTTTGATTTCGCTGATAATTTCCTGACTCATGTTTCTTGTCCTAATTTTTGCTTTTAAGTGTGATTCTGATCAACAGCGGCCGTTTTTTCTCGCGGACGATGTCCAGCCGTTCGCCGTCCCTTTCAAAACGGAGGCTGCCGCTTTCCCGTCCGGTCAGATGCCAGCCGAGCTGGGGCAGAGTTTCCTCGTAGAAGGCGGCGACGGCGGAAAAGTCCGTTTTTCGGCCGCTCAGATAGGCTTCGACAAAGCGGGACTCGTCGTTGCCGAATGAAATGTTGTCGTTTGGCAGCTGGCTCATGCCGGGCATTGCCGGCAGGTCTTCCAGCCCGTCGATAAACTCGGCGCCGCCGGCGTCGGCGGCCGCCAGCCAGAAGCAGAGCAGGGCCGGCAGCAGCTTTTTGAAACGTCTGGTGTCTGTCTTTGTCATTGTTTTCATTTTTGTTTCACCGGGCAGAAAAAGGTTGAACGTCCGTCCTGTACGATTTTGCGGATTCCGCCGCCGCTTTCGGGAGAGCAGCTGCAGCCCGGGCAGCGCTGTCCGGTTTTGTCGTAAACGCAGTGCAGATTCTGAAAATAGCCGAGACTGCCGTCGGGCTTGTGGTAGTCGTGCAGGGTGGAACCGCCGTTGTCGATCGCCTTGGTCAAAACGGCGCGGACGCTTTCCAGCAGGCGGCCGCACCCCCGGCGGCTGAGCCTGTCGGCCCGGCGGGTGGGCCGGATGCCGGCGGCAAACAGAATTTCCGAAGCGTAGATGTTGCCGATTCCGGCAATCAGTTTCTGGTCAAGCAGCGTCGGTTTGATTGCCGTTTTTCTTTTTTGCAGGCGCTCAAACAGCAGCTCGGGCGTCAGCAGCGGATCGAAAGGGTCGGTTCCCATGGCGGCAAAACAGGGCTGACGGTCGACTTCTGCCGTCGGACAGGCATAGATGAGGCCGAAACGGCGGGGATCGTTAAAGATCAGCAGCCCGGCCGAGGTTTTAATGATCACGTGATCGTGTTTTTCCTCCGGCGCGGCGTTGCTTTTGACGGTTTTGACCCGGCCGCTCATGCCCAGGTGCCAAATGATGCTGCGGCCGTTGTCGAGATCAATGACGATGTATTTGCCCTTGCGGCGGTATTCTTTTATTTTTGCCCCGCGGACGGCGGTTTCAAAGCCGTCCGGCACAACCGAACGCAGCCGCCGGTTGCGGACCGTGACGTCGACGATTTCGGCCTTGCCGGCAAATTGGGCAATGCCGTTTTTAACGGTTTCGACTTCGGGCAGTTCGGGCATAATTCTCCACCACGCTGATTAAAAGAATTTTTTCTTTTCATTATAAAGGGCCCGCGGATTTTTTCAACGACTTTGTGCATCCCGCCGGCAATTTTTGTTCAGGCGGCGTGGGAAGAAGACATTTCGGTGATGATTTCGCTGACAAACGACTGGCAGCCGATGCCGTGCCTTCTGGTTTTGATCCGGCCCAGCGGCGACTTGTTGTAAAAGTACAGCATTACGAACAGGCGGGTGTAATAGGTCAGCCCCAGGCCGGAACTGTTGCTGTTCTCGATCAGCTCAATGAAATCGTTGCGGGCGATATGCTCGTTTTTGCAGATTTCGTCAACAAGTTTCCATTCTGTCAGGCACAGGCGCATGCTGGTGCGGCGATTGTTGATAAACAGTACTTTGTTAACTAGTTTGGTCATTGAACGCTCTTCATTTTTGTTTGTCACGGGAACGGGTATAATGTTATTGCCATTAAACTGAGTTCAGAGTATATTATTAATAAGAAAGAAATACAACTAAAAAATGAAAAAAAATTATATCAAATGATAAAATATGCAAAAACGAAAAAATATTATGCGCCGCAAAACGATGATAAAGAGCATCGGTGCGATTTCCCCGGCTGCAATAAGCCCGGCGAGTACCGCGCACCCAAAAACCGCGGTTTGAAAGAGTATTATTGGTTCTGTCTGGAACATGTTCAGGCCTACAACGCTAAATGGAATTATTACGAGGGGGAAGACGACGAGGAGGCGGCCGCGGCGGCGGAGGAGGAAAAGAAAAAGGCCCGGCAGCGCATGCATTTTAACGGTTTCCGTTCAAAAATAAATTACAGCTTCGGCCGCCGGCTGCGGGACGAGTTCGGTTTTTTCGGCGACTTCGGCGGCGACGTGCCGCCGGCCGAGGAAATATTTTTTACCGAACAGGAACGGCATTATCTGAAAATTATGGAACTTGACGCAAAAGAGCTCTCGTTGCCGCTGATCAAAAAGCAGTATAAGAAACTGGTAAAAAAATATCATCCCGACTTGAACCGGGAAAACAAGGAAGAAGCGGAAGAAAAGTTCAAACAGCTGACGATCGCCTATCAGGCGCTGTCGGCGCGCTTTGCCTGAAGAGTTTTGCCCTGTTTCCCGTCCGTTACCGGCCGGCGGCGTCTTCGGTCAAAAGAGTCCCTGTCTTTCGCGCTGCCTTCTCAGCAGAATGCGGATTACGCCGGAACCGCCCTGCCGGTGTTCGGGGTGATGCACCGCTAAAATAAGCGGCCGAATGTCGGGCTGGTTGAGCCATTGCGGAACCCGTTCTTTCAAAACCCCGCGGCCGGCGAAGATGCCGTCCTCGTCGTTTTGGTGCAGTCCTTTGCCGGTGATGATCGCAATGCAGCGCCGCCCTTTCAGGTACGACCGTTTGACAAACGAAACGACGGCGTCAAAAGCCTTGTTTTCGGTATAGCCGTGAAGGTCAAGCTCCGCTTCGGTCTTAAATTCGCCGCGTTTGAAACGGCGGGCGGTGTTGGCGTCGATGTTGTCGGTGCCGCCGATGACGATGTCGGCAAGCGCCGCGCCGCGGTAAACGCGGTCGGGGCTGATTTTAGGCACCACCCGAAGTTCCGTTTTCCGGCCGGAAAGCGGCGGTTTGTCATGCGGCAGCCGGCGGACGTCCTTGATCAGTTCCTGCCAGCAGCGTTCGTCGTCTTCACTTGTCACCGGCAGCCTCTTTCGGTATCAGAATGTAATAGTGCCCGGCGGAGTTCATTTTGCCGGCCTGAGCCAGAATTTCGTCACCGCCGCTGCCCCAGAAATAGTCGCCGCGGACGGCTCCTTTGATGGCGCCGCCGATATCCTGAGCCGCCACCATTTTGTTCAGCGGCTTGCCGTCCGGGGTGCGGGTGGAAAGCCACATCAGCGCTCCGAGCGGCACATATCGCCGGTCTACCGCCAAACTGCGGCCGGCGGTAAGCGGCACTCCGAAAGCGCCGACCGGTCCTTTGCCTTCGATGATGCGGTGGAAAATGTAGCGTTCGTTTTCGCGCATCAGTTTTTGCGCCTCGGCGGGATTGTCGTTCAGCCATTTTTTTATGCTGATCATGTCGGCTTTGCCGGGTTTAAGCAGGCCTTTGGCCAGCAGAATGCTGCCGATTCCCCTGAAACGGCGGCCGTTGTTGTCGGCATAGCCGATACGCACGCTGCTGCCGTCGTCGAGCTTGGCCACGGCCGATCCCTGAATCTGCATGATATGGATGTCGACCGCGCTGTCGCCCCACAACAGCACCGGCGCGGCAAACGGCGCCTTTTCGATTTCTTCCCGGGTGTAGTAAGGCAGCATCTTCTGACCGCTGACTCGGCCGACCAGCCGCATGTTCGGCAGATCGGGATCAAAGTCTTTCAGGTTAAGTTCGATCAGGTCCGCCGGCCGGCCGTAAACGGGATAAACATATTTGTCGTGACGGCTGCGGGAAGCGTGAATTTCCGATTCGTAATAGGAAGTGAATTTTCCTTCCGCGTTGCCGTCCGTCTGAACCAGGAAGGGGGTGAAATTTTCTTCGACGAAAACCTTGAATTCGCTTCCCTTGTTTATTTTCCGGCGGAAAAATTCCGTGCAGACGCGCCGATAGCCGGCGCTGTCGATTTTGATCCGGCTGTTGTCGATAAACGGCGTTTTCAGCTTTTCTATTTTGCCGCAGTTGGCGGCAAAAAGATCCGCCATTTCCGCCATTTCGTCTTCCTGCCAGCCTTCCAGTTCGTCAAAAGCGGCTTCGCTCAGTTCCACCTCTTCGTCGGGCATGCTTCCCGGCGACGGCTTTTCTTCCCGACGGTCGGGACAGCCGGTCAGAAGCAGCGCGAACAGAAAAAGCAGCGGGATTCTTTTCATTTATTTTTTCGTCGATACCAGAAGCCAGTTGGGGGTTGTCGCGTTCAGACCGCGTTCAAAGGTCCACACGTCGGTGATTGACTGAATGAAGTTTTCGTCGCCTTCAAGCACTTCGCCGTTTTTGTCGCGCAGAATGTTGACCTGTTCGGAAACGAACTTGACGCTGATTTTGGCCAGGTTGCTTTTGGTGATTTTGGCGTCGGTGATGATCGCCTCGTTAAACCCGATAAAGTCGGTTTCGGCGCTGATGCCTTCTTCTTTGCGGCGGGCAATGATGTCCTTGAATTTTTTCAGAAGCGTTTTGCCGACAAGGTTTTCCAGCGTGTCGACGTCGCCCTTGGCAAACGAGGTGACGATGATTTCAAAGGCTTTTTTGGCGCCGTTTAAAAACTTGTCGCGGTTAAAGCCGGGAATGGCGCGCAGGTTTTTTTCGCTTTCGCTCAAGCCGCTTTCGTCGGCTTTCAGTTCTTCGCCGCCCTTTTCCGCCTGCGGATGGCGTTTGTTGTGTTCCTGCATCAGGATGTCAAAAATTTTGGCGGCGCTTTCCTTGCTGATTTCGGTTTCGTTTTCCGGCCGGGTTCCGAGCAGGTTTTTAAGCTTGGCGAAGACCATCACCACCACGAACAGCAAAATTATGATATCCAGGTATGCAGACATTTTTTCCTCTGTAAAAGCATCGGTTGAACTCTTATATAATATAGAGGCAAAAGCCGACATTATCAACCGGAAATGTTGACCGTTGGAATTATTTATTATAAGATGACGCCGTTTAAAATCAATTTGCCGTTTTAGGAGAAACAACAATGGAAGAACAGGCTCAGAACAAGCAGATCGGCGCAATTGCCGTCCACAGCCAGTATATTAAGGATCTCTCGCTGGAAATCCCCCATGCGCCGGAAATTTTCTCGGAGATCAAATCCGCGCCGAAAATTGACGTCCATGTTGACGTCAAGTCCGAACCGAAAGGGAACAACACCTATACTTCGCAACTCTCGATCAGCATGAACGGCAAGGTGGAAGACAAGACCCTTTTTGTGCTGGAGCTGACTTATGCCGCCTTTGCCGAAGTCAATGTTCCGGCCGAGCATCTGGAGCCGGTTTTGATGATTGAGCTGCCGCGGCTGATCTTCCCGTTTGCCCGTAATGTGGTCACGCAGTGCCTGACCGAAGGCGGATTGCCGCCGTTTATGCTCAATCCGATTGATTTTGCGGCGCTTTATGCCGCCCGCAGACAGGCGGCTGCCAACGACGCCGCCCACTAGACGGTGCCTTTGTCCTCGCAAATCCGTTGCCGGCGTCAAATGCGCCGGCGCGCTTTTTGTATCCCGAAAACTCCCGGTTGGAACAAGGGGGGCTTTTTTTTAATGGTGCCCCAAAAACGGATGCGCTTTTTTCCGTCGGCGGTCCGGTTGTCTCGTTGTCTTTGGATCCGGCCTTTATAATAAGCCGCTTCCCGTTTCGTGCAAAGAGGATTTTTGCCTCTTTTATTGCTCTCGAAGTTTTTTGTCCATTTTTGATTATACATTGTTTTTGCTTTTATATTTTTTATAAAAGCGCATTTTTTGCAACTAAAGGTTTACAAAATTTTTGGCTTGCAATCATTTAATATTTTGTTTAAGCTGGCCGACAGGCGTAAAGCAAAACTTTGCGTTTAGTGCCCGAAAAAGGGGCGCGGGACATTCGAAAGTCCTGGTATAGACGGTACTTCGGATATGGTGCCGTAAGAGTTGTGAGGTATATATCCCGCATCTTCATATATCCCCGCTGGAAACGGTCGGGGAGCCTTGAGTGTATGTTCAGAAACTTTAAACGGTTTTAAAGACTTAAGGGTCATTTCTATACATGATTTTCGAACTCTCCGACCACCTTCCATACAGGTGGTTTTTTGTTGGGTTTCCAGCCAAAAATCATGGTCTTGGTGGTCTCTGGGTGTTGAAAACAGATATAAGGAGCCTTGATTATGATCAGCAAACGCCAACTTGCCCGCGGCCGCATGCCCGACGGACAGCCAAACCCACTGGACGTGCATATCGGAAATCGTCTGCGTCTCAGACGCGTTTACCTCGGAATAACCCAAAAAGACCTGGCGACGCTTGCCGGTATCAGCCATCAGCAGATCCAGCAGTATGAAATCGGCGGCAACCGCATTTCCGCCCAGCGCCTGTGGATTTTCTCCCGGCTGCTCAATGTGCCGGTCGGCTTTTTCTTTGAAGACATGGATAAGGAGATGATTGCGAAAGTGTTCAGCATGCTGCCTGTTTCCGATTTCCGCGATTTGTGCATTGACGAATGTAAGATTGAGGAAAGAAGCGACATTCAGGAACTGGTCAGCGCCTATATGCGCCTGATCCGCAGCCGCCGCAAACCGCTTGCGGAATGTTTCCTGCGGTTGATCGACGAAATATCGCGCACTCCCGGCCACGAAGGCGAAGTTTCCCTGCGTGCCTGCCTGGGAACAAAACTTGCCGGCCTGAAGTGAGGCGCCCGCTTCTTTAAAAAGCCGTTATTGAAAAAGGCCTCCGCCAAAGGAGGCCTTTTTGCCGGGATGACCGTAATGCCGCCTGCACCGGCAGGCAAAGACCGGCATGCCGCCATCGGATCGTAAAACTCATCCCCCCGGACGGATCAGCTGCATCAGGTCCTTGTCCGCCGACACGACCGCCGCTTCCATGCTTTTTTCGAGCGCCGGCTGCGCGTAGGCAACAATCAGGTTGTCGGCCTCATGGCCTTCCATCTCCAGATGATTAAGCTTTCCCGGCCGTCAGGATTGTACGGCCGGGGGACGGATTTTCTTATTTAAAACGGCGATGCCGTTTGCATTGACCGGCAAAGCTTCGTCAGTCCTGCTTGTCTTTGAGGTCGGGCGCGGTCTTAACGTAATTTTCAACCATGATCGCCGATTTCTTGGCCAGCGCCACGCAGCCCGGTCCGGCCACGCAGCCGCCTTCGCAGCACATCACCTCGATCATGTTGAAGTCAGAACCTTTGGTCGCATACTGCTTCAGCAGCTTGATGCTGGCTTTGTTAAGGCCGTTTATGGCCGTCGGCTTAAATTCCGCCTTGCCTTCGACCAGCGAGGCCACCGCGCCGGCAACGCCGCCGCTGACCGGGAACCGGCGCCCCTGGGCGCAGGAGATTTTGGCGAATTCCTGCGGTTCGCAGTCGGCCACGTTAATGCCCGAGGCCACCAGCATGGCGCCGATTTCCTCAAACGTCAGCACATAATCGACGTTGGGATCGTTTTCCGCCTCGAAGCGTTTGGCCAGACAGGGGCCGACAAAGACCGCCGTGCATTCCGGCTGTTCCTGTTTCAGCAGTTCGGCGGTGTAGTACATCGGCGTGCGGGTGTGGGAAACGAAAGGTTTGATTTCCGGGATGTGCAGATCCGCAGCTTTGTAATAGGCCGGGCAGCAGGAAGTGGTCATCATCTTTTCGCCGTTTTCCGTTTTTTCGATAAACTCGGCCGCTTCTTTGCGGGTGGTGATGTCGGCGCCGATCGCAACTTCGACAACGTCGGCAAAGCCGAGTTTTTTCAAAGCGCCGATCAGGTTGTTGATGGTGCCGGGGAACTGGCCGAGAACGGCCGGCGCCAGCATGGCGACCACTTTTTTGTTTTCGTCGGCCAGAAGCTTCAGCACGTCAACCATCTGCGACATTTCGACCACCGCGCCGAAAGGACAGGATTGCAGGCATTTGCCGCAGAGGATGCATTTTTCCGGATCAATGTGCTCTTTGCCGGATTCGTCTTTGCTGATGGCGCCGACCGGGCAGGCTTCCTCGCACGGGATCGGCACCCGGATAACGGCGTGATAAGGGCAGACTTCCTGGCAGCGTCCGCAGGAAATGCACTTGTCGGGGTCGATGGTTGAGCGTCCGTTGACGATGGTGATTGCCTGTTTGGGGCAGTTGACCTGGCAGGGTTTGGCAAAACAGCCGCGGCAGGCGTCGGTAACCAGATAGCGGGAGCGGATGCAGCCCGAGCAGGCATCGGTGATGACCGACAGCTTGTTGACCGCGTGTTCGCTTCTTGCCAGCGCGCGTTCGCCGTATTCTTTTAAGCTTGTCAGTTCGTCGGTTTCGTCTTCGGGGGCAAAGCCCATGCTCGCCATGCAGCGGTATTTCAAAATGGCGCGGTCCTTATAGATGCAGCAGCGGCTCACTTCGCCGCCCTTGGGTCGCAGCTCAAGCGGAATGCGGTCGGCGTCGGCAAAGCGTCCCTGTAAAAATTTCTCGACGATTTTGACCAGAATGCGGGTGCGCATCTGGTTGGCATTGTTCTTAGGTATCAGCATTAGTTTTCCCGGTTCAAAATTTCTCTTACTTTGTTGACTACTTTTTCAAAATTGGCTTCTTCGATAAGCTCGTCGTTGACCAGCACGAACGGTCCGCGGTTGTATTTTGCGGTGGTGTTCCTGCAATAGTTCATGCAGCGGGCCTCTTCGATTTCGATTTTGTCGGCAATGTCCGCCGGCGGGGCGAATTCCAGCACCTGAATCTGAGCCGCTCCCATTACGAAACAGGAGGTTCCGCAGCAGATTTTGATTTTCACTTTTTCCATAATTATGTTCCTTTACTACAAGTATCTGACCGAAATTTCCTTCAGGTACTGGCTTTGCAGCAGCCTGAATATCTTTTTGACGATGTTGCGCCTGATTTCAAGCTCCATCGGCAAACTCGGATCCTGGTGGGCGACGTTGATTTTGGTGCCGACCACGAAATCGATCCGGTCGCTGCCAAGCAGCAGGTTGACCAAACGGACCGAAGCGACGTTGGGTTTTCTGTCGATCCCTTCTTTTAGCATACGATACGCGTCGGTCAAGGTTAAAATGCCTTCCGTCACCAAATCGACCCCTTCCATGGTCGAGGCCATCGGGATCTGGGTATCGAAACTGGTCTTGTCGATTTCGCATTTCAGACACAGCTCGCGTTCGATAATGTTGGCGGTGGTGCCGCCGCAGATAGCCACCTTGCCGTCATAGTCGGAAACCAGTTCGGCAAATTCGCGGTCTTTGTCCTCGTCAAACGGCGGTCCGGTCAAAACCAGCAGTTTGCGCGGAGTGCGGAAGTAAATGGAAACGCAGCTGATGTCGTCGCCGGCCTTGTGGTCGATTTCCTTGGTCAGCGCTTCTTCGACGATCTTTTGCGCCAGCGTCTGCGACGACATGTAAGGGTCTTTTTCAATTTCTTTTAAAACGAAGTCTATACAGCCCTGCCGTCCCCAGCCGAGCGGATAGCGCTTGTTGCCGAGCCCTGCCTGGGTGACGCCGTCCGACATCAGGATAATGCGGTCTTCCGGCTGGGTGGTTATCTGCGAAACGCTGATGGTGCGTTCTTTCCATTTCGGCGAGGAAAATTCCCGTCCTTTGATCGCCAGCAGCCGGTGGTTGCGGATGAAGATGTAGCGGGGGTTGTCCATCTCGAAAATCCGGGTTTTGCCCTCCAGTTCGCTGTCAACGATGGAAAAGGTGGCATAGCTGATCTTGCGTATCTGGCAGATCGGCAGCGCGTCCATCATAATTTCGCTTGAACGCAGCAGGTCGGTGTTGTCTTCCATGAATTTCATGGCCATCCGGGTGGTCATCGACGACAGGATGTTGGCCTTTACGCCGCTGCCCAGCCCGTCGGAAAGAATGCTGATCACCCGTCTTTCCTCTGGAATTTTCTTGGAATAGATGGTGTCGCCAAAGCAGTCTTCGCCGTCTTTCTGCCTTTGGCAGGAACCGATGTCGATAAACAGCGAATTGCTCATTTGTCGTCCTCGTAAGATTTGATCGGTTTTTCCACGCTGCTTTCGGATTCGCCGCCGGCATAGTCTTCGGCGATCGAGCGCAGCAGAATTTCCGTTTCCGCCATATGTTCGCCCAAAGTGCAGGCAATCTGCTGGACGGTGGCCAGGTTTTTGCGGATCACGTCTTTGGCCTTTTCGGCGATTCGCTCCTTTTTCATCTCCATTTTGGTCACGTCCTGGATAATGCCGCCGACAATCTGTTTCTTGTCGATGTTGAAGACCACCACGTCAAACAGCCGGTCGCCGAAGCGGACGTGTTCGCGCCGGATGTCCTGTTCAAGGTCGAGCGAAGCCGAAAACAGGTTGGTGAAGTCTATGAAGTCGCGAAGGTCGGCGCCGCGAAGGTCGTTTCGTTCGTAAATTTCCCCGTGTTCCGCTTCCGACCAGAAAGTTTCGGCGAACTTGTCGTTATATTCGATGATGTTTAACCGGCTGTCGGCAATCACGATCGGCGAGGGAATGCAGCGGAGAAGGGCGTTGGCCTTGCGCTGGGCCTGCTGTTTCATGTTGGAAACGCACATTTCCGGTTCGGCTTTGCCGGAAAGCATTGCGCGGGCAAAATTGCGGCAGGTGTCATAACCGCAGCCGCCGCAGTTCAATTCGTCTTCCACGCCGTATTTGCCGATCACCGCCAGCGCCCGTTTGATTTCCGCTTCGCCGAATTCTTTGTCTTTGACGGCTTTTTCGCCGTATTGCAGGCTGATGTCTGCCTGCGGTTCTCGTTTGCCGGCACGGTCGGAAAAGTCGCTGTGTTTCAGAATGTTCAGCCGTTTGTCAAAACCGGGATTGCGGTTGCTCATGCAGGGGCCGGCCACGCAGCCGCCGTGGCAGGCCAGGCATTCGATAAAAACCGGCCGGTCGAAATTTTCCGCTTTCAGCCCCGCCAGTTCGCGTTTGATGTTCTGGATGCCCGATACCTGCATCATGTAGGCGTTTCGGGCAGCCGTATAAGGTTTGACGGTTTCGATCATGCCGCCTTCGATCGGATAGGCGGTGCCTTCTTCCGCTTTGGTCATTACGAATTTGTCATAAACGCTGGTGCGGATTTCCTCCGGAAAAATTCCGGCTTCCCGGAACCATTGACGGATGTCCCCGAAGCTGAGGCTTAAGCTCAGCAGCTCGGGATGGGCGTCGGCTTCAAGCTTTTTGGCGATGCAGGGGCCGACGAACACCACTTCGATGTCCTTGCCCAGCTTATCTTTCAGCATCCGGCAGTGAGCCAGCAGCGGCGACGAAAGCGGCGTCAGGTGCGGCGTCATCTCCGGCAGGTATTTGCGTACGTACTCGACCACCGCCGGACAGGCGGTGGAGATCAGCAGTCCCGATTCTTTTTCTCCGAGCAAGCAGGCGATGTGGGCGGAAACTTCCTCCGCGCCGGCAGCGGTTTCTCCCACCCCGCGGAAGCCGAGCCGGCGCAGGGAAGCGATCATCTTTTCCGCCGGCAGTCCGTCAAATTCGGCAATCCAGGAAGGCGCCAGGGAAACGTAAACGTCTTTGCCCGATTCGATCAGGTGTTTTGCCCGTGTCAGGTCGTTGCGCGGCTGTTTGGCTTTGGCCGGGCAGACCCGGTAACAAGTACCGCAGGCAATGCACAGGTCGGGCACAATCTGGGCGCTGCCGTCTTCGATCTTGATTGCCTTGACCGGACAGCGGCGGACGCATTTGTAACAGTCCACACAGTTGTTTTTGATTGTATATAAAGGGTATTCGCGGTCGGACATGGTTTTGTTCCCGGTCGGTTATTTGCGGAAGTTTTTTTCCAAAATGTCAAGCAGGGTGCCGTTGTCGACGTTGTGATATTCCACCCCGTCAATGGTGATGTTGGGACCGACGGCGCAGCGGTTGCAGCAGCGAAGCCCGGTCAGTTCGACTTCGGCCTCAATTTCGTTTTGTTCCAGAAAATTTTGAATCAGCTGGAGGTTTTTGGCGTTTCCCCGGGCAAAACAGGAGCTGCCCATACATACTTTGATAACGTGTGCCATTGCACATTTCTCCCTTTTGGAAAAGTCTGTATCTGAAAGTATAGCCGAGAGCACGAAAAAAACAACAGTATTTTTAGCTAAGAGCGGTACATAATTTTGCTTAAATACAGTCCGCAGGCCGGTGCCGTCGGCCCCGCCGCCCGCCGGTCGCGGGCTTCAAGGATGGTTTTTATTTCTTCCGGCGCCAGATGTCCGTCGCCGACCATTTTCAGCGTGCCGACCATATTGCGCACCTGATGATGAAGAAAAGAACGTGCTTCCGTATAAAAGAAAATGTTTTCTCCTTCCTGCCGGATGTCGAGCCGGTCGAGCGTTTTGAGCGGCGATTTGGCCTGACATTTGACCGCGCGGAAGGAAGTGAAGTCATGATGTCCGAGGAGATAAGCCGCGCCTTCGCGCATTTTTTCGACATCCAAAGGAACCACTACCGGCCAGCTGCGGTTTTTGTCAATGACAAGCGGCGCCCGGCGGTTGGTGATGCGGTAAATATAAACGCGTCCGACGGCCGAATAGCGGGCGTGAAAGTCCGGTGCCGTTTTTTCCGCCGCCAGCACCGAGACCGGTGCTTCCATACTGCGGAGATGAGCGTTTACCGCCTCGCGCAGGCGAAAGGGATCAACTTCACGGTTTAAATCGAAATGAGCGACCTGCGCCAGCGCATGTACTCCGGCATCAGTACGTCCGGCGCCGTAAACTTCGGTTTTTTCCTGACAAAAGGCTTCGACCGCCTTTTCCAGAAACTCTTGTGCACTCGGCCCGTCCAGCTGTTTCTGCCAGCCGAGCAGATCAGTACCGTCATATTCTACGGTGATTTTGTAGCGCTGCGTCATTATTTGTTTTTTTTAAGCGACGGCGGAAGCTTTGCTTTGGGCGGAAGTTTCCTCATGCGCCAAAAGGCCGAGTTTGTCTTCCACTTCCCAAATGACTTTCAGGGCGTCAAAAGCATTTTCGCCGGAAATGCGCGGCGTCGCCTCGCCGTTAACGCAACTGATAAAGTGGCTCAGCTCGGCGGTCAACGGCTGATTGCTCGGAATAAACAGTTGTTCCACGCTGCCTTTTAAGCCATAGTTCATCCATTCAGGAATATTTTCCTGATTAACATACGGCATGCGGCCCTGCGAATGTACGTTGATGCTCTGGTTGATGAAGTCCATGTCGATATAGTTGGTGTCGGTGGTAACCGTCAGGGTGCGTACCCGGGCCTGGGTAATGCGGCTGGCGGTAATGTTGGCGGTAACGCCGTTGGCAAATTCCAGCACCGCGGTGATATAATCTTTGCCTTCCGGATGATCGGAAGTTTTGACGGCGGCGGCTTGTACGTTGATGACCGGCGACCTGACCAGCGACTGGATGACTTCGACGTCGTGGATCATCAGGTCCATGGCCACGTCGACGTCGGTAATGCGGCCGGAAGCGGCGGACATTCTCTGCGCCGTCAGCGAACGGATCTTGGAAGTGTCGGAAAGGATTTTGCCCATCTGTTCAACCGCCGGGTTAAATCTCTCGATATGGCCGACCAAAAGCACGACATTATTCTTTTTGGCGGCGTTGATCAGGCGCCGGCATCCTTCTTCGGAAGTGGCCAACGGCTTTTCCATCATGCAGTGAATGCCTTTGTTCAAAAAGAATTCGCCGACGTCCGCATGGGTGACGGAAGTGGTGACGACACTGACGGCGTCAACCTTTTCGGCAACTTCCTCCATGCTGGAAAATACTTTTACGCCGAATGTTTCAGCGGCTTTTTGGGCGGCTTCGGGAAAAATGTCGTAAACGCCGACGAGTTCGACGTTCGGCAGAGATTTGTAAGTTTTAAGATGGTTCTTGCCCATCATGCCGGCGCCGATGACCGCAACTTTGATTTTAGCCATGCTGAAAAATCCTCATTTTTGGAGTTGAAAACACAATCTGCGCGCATATATATCATACTTTTTAATAAAATGCTCTTAACATGTTGTTACAAAATGTTACAAAAAATCCCGCGGCTTTTGCGGCTGCGGGATTTTTTTGCAGGATAAACCGAACGTTTGTCATTCGGTGTAGACGATAACCTGGAATTCCTTGGAAGCTTCATGCACGGCCTCGCCCAAAGAGGCAAAGACGTTTTGCGTGAAATAATATTCCAGATAATCGCGTTCGTCGCCTTCGTATTTGCCGACGTAACGGAGTTCGTGCTCTTCGCGGATGTCCGTATATTTCAGCGACGGCATTTCAAACCTTGTCAGGCCGTCGTCATAATACGCCTCATATTCGCTCACCGGAAAACTCAGCGTGAAGTAGTTGTATTTCACTTCATACTGACGTCTCACTTCGCACACGACCATTCGTTCGGGCATTCCTACCGTATCGCGGACAACCGCGTCCGCAAAACCGGCGCCGGCAAGCCTGAGGTCTGCGTCGGGCAATTCCTTATATTTTTCGATATCCGCGTCGATTTCCGTCCGCATGTTTTCGATCGTATAAGTTTTGTTGCCGATGCTGCCGTCAGAATACCGGTGCTTGACTTCAACCCAGCTGGTATAACGGCTTGTCCACAAATTGTGTTCGATATTGCCGATGCCGCTGTTGACGATTTCGCTGGAAACGACTGCCGGATGAGCGCCGGCATAAAGCCGCAGTTCGATTTTGGCGGTCAGGGTATAGGTCTTGCCGTTGAAATCAAGCGAAATCGAATGGTCAAACCGCTTACGCAGGTAGACGACCTGTTCTCCTTCCCCGTTGTCTTCGATTATGAAGTCAAGGTCGGTCAGAGTGTAACCGTTGTCGCGGACGTTCCTGATCGGATGATAGGGCATCGTCTGCCGCGTGATCCCGTCATCGTATATTCCTATCTCATGATAAAGGTCGTACGAGAACGAGAAGACATCAAACGTTACCTTGTACATCAAAAGCGAATCGGTTACCGTCACGAAATCCTGACGACGGCTGTTTGCCGCCTCATAAACCAGTTCGGTACGGCATTCGCCGAGGTTGAAACTGCCCACTTCAATCACGCTGTCGACGTTGTTGAAGGCGTTGTTGAGAGTAACCGAGACTTTGTTGTCGAAGCTGGCGCGGGTAATGCCCCGGAC